>Ga0325411_1000143_pt1 | contig 71516 bp, 36 predicted proteins | sample PopdelMetagenome_13_FD_206181 | JGI IMG/M metagenome (GOLD analysis project Ga0325411, IMG submission 206181) | Populus deltoides microbial communities from Bellville, Georgia, United States - Xylem-PdIQD-R4 | ecosystem: Host-associated > Plants > Phyllosphere > Stem > Wood/Secondary xylem... | reverse complement strand
ATTTATATATTGAGATATTGTTTGACTTATGTATTGGAGTGAGAAAATGAGCTCTTCGCCACCTACTATAAAAATAACTGTCGGACAACAGTTATTTGCTTTTAATTTTTTTTTTTAAAATATAAAAATAACTTTTTACATTATAAACAATTAAAATAACTATCTGTTTGCCTTTGGAGTGAGAAAATGAAAAAACAAAAGTTAAAAATATAATTTTTAATATTGGGCTCTTTATTTAGCGTTTCTGCTGGAGATGCTCTTGGTGGACCCCGTTGTACCCGAAAACAAAACCCCTAAAAGTAAAAACACTCCTCAGTTCCCTCTCTTTCTACTCCCCTTCCCTCCATTACTCTCTGTTTTTTTTTTTTTTTGCACAAAAAAAATCAAACAGAAAAGAAAACCCCACTCCCTCTGTACTCAGTCCCTCACGGATTCTCTGCCCCGAAGAAGAAGCAAGCAGAAACGATGTGGAATTTGATTTTCTGGATCATCTGTTTACTCATCAACTTTGGCCTCCTCGCTATCGTCTTTTACGCTGTATTTATTATCTTCCTCACCTCTCCTTCCAAATAAACCCTAACTCTACTTTCATTCCCTGTTATACTCAGCATTATAGAGTTTCCAAGTTTCTTAATCTCTGATTCTTTCTTTTTTCTTTTTTTGCTAATTCTTTCAGTTTATTTGGTTTCTAAAATAATCTAGCTAAATATTCATGCTAAAATTAATTATTGATACTAGAGTTTGCGCGCAATTTGAATTTTGAACTATTACTATTATTATCCACTCTTGTATACTATAACTTTATTTATTATTTCGTTTAAGATGTTAGCGATACTGTTATACTAGTGTGTTTGGCTAGATTTGGATCACTGAGAAAAAAAATATAGATTCGATGACAGTTATTGTGGATGTTAGGATTGGTATTTTCTTATTGTTGTACTTGCTTGCTTTTTATTTATTTATTTATTTATTTGTAGCTTCTATGCTTAACGGACTTGGAGGTAGACCAGATGGATCCGTTTGTGGCGACGGCTAACATCAACAGGTGGATTCTGCTTGAGTTTGCTTTGCAAGCTGCACTCAGCATTCTTTTACTCTTCACAGGTCACTGGATCTTGTTTTTGGTGGCAGTTCCTCTTACCTGTTATCATGCAATGCTGTAAGTGTACTGAATACTCGTTCATTTTCTCTAACAAACTGATATTATTGTTCTTCACAGTTCGATGTTGCAATCTACATTCCTTGCTATCGCTTTTATATTGCCAAGTTGTCTGCATTGTTTAACTGCAACAAACGGCATCGTTGTGGTTTTAACTAAGAATTTGGTATGTGCGCATGCTTTACTTGGGAGATAGGTTATAGAAGCAGCTTCCTTGTGAGATGCAGGTGAATTTTAAAAGTGGACTAGGCATACACTCTTGCATTTAACAAAAAATATTAACGAAAAAGTGAACAGTTTACACTTTTTTTGTTTCCAGGATATAAATTGAAAATGCATTTGAACTATGGCTTAGAATCTTGCCCTTAATAACACACTTGAACTTCTTTTCCTGACTTCTAGTGGTAATTAGTAAACCTTGTGAAATGAAGGCTGGGCCATCCCTGTTTCTGTAAGTTTTAATATGTGTTTTGTAACGATCAGATATTCATCATCGCTTTGTTCTGTTCGAGTTGGAGAGAATCATGGTGTTGGATCGCCGGATGCATTATATAACAACCATTAGCTCAATGATATTTCTTTTACTGTTTAACATGGGGTTCGTTGTCTACTTGGCAATGATGATTAAACGATGATCCTCTTGTAGCCTGTACCCTGCACCTCACCATTTCTAATTCTGCCTCATAAATGTCCTTATCTTAAATCTAGTGCTATGGATCAGAGTTTTTGGTTTACTGTTAATCCTTTTCTGTTTGCATATCATCACAGTGCCTGTTTGTATTTAACATAATTAAATATTAAGAGAAAACAGCAAAGCTCCATTTGCCATCAGAGAACCATCAACCACTTAGAAGAACTGGCAACTTTTTTTTCTAATGCCTCCCACTGAAGTGCCATAGCACTGCTTTCTAAGAGTAGCGTGTCTATCAATTTCATCATAGTGATTCCCTCAAAATTATAATAACCTATTTTTATCCAATTAAGTGCGAAAAAGAAGAAGAGTTGTTTTCTTTTCATTCTCCTTCCTGAGAGTAATTAGCAGCCTTGAAAAACTTTAATTATCTTGTGTTCTGATCCCACATGAGATATTTCTCAACAAGATATATGGTACTGCTCGACAGGAAACCAATGGGAATAGTATTCATAAAAAAAAGATGTGTTACTTCTCAAGCATTTGAAAAAAATTGATAAATAATCCTTGGTGGGGCCAATTATATTGTCAAGTCACATCAAAAGTTATAATATGATGATTTGTGTTATGAAAATGACAATGACTGGCAAAAATAAATGGAAATTGAAAGGTCCTCAGTGAGGTTCCTGATCCATATTAATCATGAATGTGTTTGGTTTAAGCTTTTTGTGCTCATGTTTAAAATGTATATGTCATCCCACAATATTGCAGATTTATTAGACGGCAACATCTTATTGATGTCACTGAAGTTTTCAGAAACCTCAACACTGACAAGAAGCGTAGGATGATCAAACTTGGTGTCTACATGATCTTCTTCACAATTTGCGTATTTAGGTTTGTTCCGAACTCTATATATAATTATCCTTGTTTCTCATTAAGTACATGTTTCAACTTTCTCTTGGTCTGATATATGTTTTCCATTCCGTTTGGGTATAGAATTGGTGCAGGCATCTTATCACTGTTCAACTCTGAAGAATTAGATATCCACTCATCTTTTTTTGAGTTCTAGAAACTTACCATTATTAGCCTGGAAGCTTGATACTTTTTAGTGCTTTTAAATAGGAAAGCATTTGATCATATGAGGAGCTACCAGGTTTATGGTTTTGTAGTTTTGCATTGTTCAGAAAAAGTAATGCTGGCATAAAGTTTTTGACCTATTTTTCTATTCTTGCACCAATTCTTTATCTACACTCTACATATAACTGTGCATAAAATTGAAAATAAAACTCCAGTCATGGCATTGAATTTCATTGCTTTTCTCTTGTACAGTTGAACATAGACATATATTTATGTAACTAATTGTATATAATGAATCTGGCACTTCCATGTGTAGAGAATCTTAAGTTCCTACTTTGGCCAAATCACTTACTGTCATTGTTAAACCATTGACATAATAGTTCAGGAACCTGATGCTGCTATTTTGACCTTTTTCCCGTAAGTTCTCATTGCTTACTGCACTTTGGTAAGAGGCCAAGAATGTAAATCAACGGGTTCATAAAGCTGTGTTTGTTTTTGCGTTAAAACGCGCTTTTAAATTTTTATTTTTTGGCTTCAAATTAATTTTTTTTGTGATTTTGGATCATTTTGATGTGCTGATGTCAAAAATGAATTTTAAAAAATAATAAAACATTATTTTGATGCATTTCCAAATGAAAAGCTCTTTGAAAAGCAACCGCCACTATAATCACAAATACTATCTTAGTACATTGACAAACACCGTGTAGGCAGTAGAAGACATAAGCATGTAGGGGTATGCAATATGCAGGTGATGTTAATCTGTTTTTGGCTTTGCTTTCTCACTAGATAACCGTGATTGTATGTTAATATAAATGTCATTATTGAAAAGGAGTATTTTAACCTCACATCAGAGTATTTAATAAACCATTACAAGTGGCATTCATTGACCATGCCATGGGTTTCCATTTTTATCCAAGAATGAAGCTGACAACAAACTGTATTGAAGATTGAACTCAAGTACAAGTCTTTGTTTGGCAAGAGTATCTATTGTGAGTTAATCTGATAATCATTGTGAAATGCAATGAGTGTTTCAGATCTGACCAGGTTCGAAGGTTTTATGTACTGTAGGTTTGCCAATTACCAAGCTGTTTAGAATTTGTAAGAAACATGAAAACATTCAGATTCAGATATTCAACATGTAGGAACTCAAACTAGCATGTGTGTATGATATTGGCTTATCTTGTGGAGAAAGGGCATAAGCCTCGTGTTACGGTGGTGAGACTAAGGAGGGACGGAGTATTTGTGAGGTGAAGGATTTAAAGATGAGTGCAACAGGGTCAATTAGGATATGGCCTCCAGGACCCATCTTTGGGTGTATTATGTATCTAGGCTGCTATGTATTATGTATCTAGGCCGCTGTTTTATGTTTGAATAAGAGTGTTCTCTCTTCACTACAGTTTCCATTTTTTTTTTAACGAATATGTTTGCAAAGTTCTCTTTACATTGCTTTTAGGTTCCAAGATATTTGTGAATTTCACATGGATTCTGTGGGAGGGCTTTTCTTTGTGAAGGAGCGGGAGTACCGTTTTGTGTCCATTACCCATAAGACACCGGCTCTCTACCTTTCTAAAGGACCTTGAACTCTCTCTATCCTCTATGCTTATAAGAAATTCTTCTTGCAGGGTTGTGTTGTTTGCTGTCAACCTTATACTAAATGACGACGACGACATTGATTCACATTGATCACTATTTGAATGGTTTTAGCTGCACATTGTAAGTGGGTTTTACATCTCTGATCCAAACAAAAGGACAAGGAAATGAATTCTAGCCTAGCAAATTATATCTTCTAACGTTTATGTTTAAAGGAGTGCCATCTAATTATTTTCAATGTCGTTAGTTTTAACATGTAATATGCTTACTGATTCATAGAGTTGCTTGTAAGCTGGGTCTTACAGTTAGGTGGTTCCCACGAGGATGTTAACATATCACTGAAAAATTTGGAATGCTACATGGCACGTGCATCAGCTAACGTTGATGGATACATTAATCTGTTGCAACTTTCAAGTATATAATGACCTGCATTTTAGTCCTCTTTTTTCTTGATCGAATGGCTTCTTCAAATGTCTTTCATCTGATTGATATACTTTCGTGTGTTCTTACAGCTACCTGCACAGTCATACAGGTAGCGGGCAGTCTCTTTGCTGCCTTTGTAGGAGTCAAATGTGTATGAATTAGGAAGGGGGCGGAAGGTTTGAATTATATTTGCCTCTATCTTACCAACTTGGCTCTGCCTGTAATATGGTATGTTGAAATATGTTGTTGGGGCTAAAGCCTTGGTCTAAAGAAAATCGTGATTTTGATATTCAACCTTCTCTAGCTTTTACTCTCGTCTTAAGTCATCATGTTTTTTTTTACTCAAACGGTAATTAGAATTTTAATTCTCTTACCTGCCAACCAAAACTTTTTTTTTTGTGATCTAAGTGTATATAAGAGATTAAATTCACCTAGTGCATCAGCTAGGTTAGAATTCAGGAAGACATTATTTATGTTTGATTTTATTTTTGGTCAATTTAAGTTATTAAACTTGGTCTGGTTTTAGATGTAGATCATAGATTTGACATGTCATACTCTCAGGTTATAAATTTAACCGGGTTAATTAAAATAATGATATTATTTCAATATTTTTTTAAAGAATGTTGATCTGTATTTTTTTTAAAAGTCTAATTGGGTTGATTAGATCATAAACTGATTTGTTGGGTTGTTTGGGTCTGATTGGGTCAATTCTCAACTGGTTTTTTAAAATCCAGCTCAGGCTCGGCAGTGGGTTGATTTACTTGGCTGGCTTGAACAACACTGGTTTAAGCGGGACATCCATTGATTTGAGATCACAATGCCTATCAAGTAACGTGAAAACCAGGGCTGTATTCCTCCCTGGAGTCGACTAGAAATAGGACATCAGTTCTTAGAAACAGTCATCTTTCGAACAGTACAAACTTTGCTGAACTGGGTTCAATAGCCATGTGACGAGCCTACAATTATAACTCTAATTTGAACTTAAAAGCTCAAACTATCGAACAAGTCGAACCAAAGTGGAAGTGGAGCTTCAAGGTTTATGTGGATTCAATGTGAATTTTGCTCAGGTTGTATGGAGGTCGCCTCGAGGACTAGGAGAGTCTAGGTTTTGTAACTGGAATCTCTAGATTAAATTCAAAGAATTTGGAGAGTCTGTCTTTCATATGATGAAATTGAATGGAGTCATGTTAGATGGGTTTAGGTTGCCGATTTCAACCCTCAATCTGGTCGGGCCCAAAACCTAGGCTAGGATGCTGGATTGATGAGTTAACTAGGCCTTGGTGAGGCTGTTAAAAACGCAGCAAAATCTTTAATTGCATGTAAGCTACGCCCATTTATTTTTGTATTATGAAAATATTTAAAATTTAAATTATTTTTTAAAATTAATATTTTTTTGATATTTTTAAATTTTTTTTTGATATGTTAATGTTAAAAATAATTTTAAAAAATAAAAAAATAATAATTTTAATATATTAAAAAAAAACACTTCTAGAAGGAAAGCTGCCTACGGCGTCCGCATGGGTCCACTTTATCCTCCATAAGCGTTCTGTTGCCGACTTTACTGTAGGCAACTGTACAATTTCTTGCCTTTCCTCGTAGCTTGTACAATAAAAAAGATACTAATAATTGGTAATTGGACCCTTATGAGAACATCATGAAGGCCCATCGGGTCCACTTCTCCACCTTTCTCAGCTGGATCCGATGGGAAAAATTTTAACCACCTAGATGCGTTGACCCTACACCAACAACGCCTATTGGTTCGTGACGTTTAGTGGCATGTTGGGTCATTTTCAGGAGCTGGACTTGATCGCAGTTGTCTTCTACATTTCCCTGGTGGACCAAGCATCATCAAGGCCAGCTTTGGTGTTTTGGGCTACAACCACTGGGTCTTATTCAAGATGGGTCACTTTTAAGCAATAAAACAAGATTGACCGTCAGATGTTCCTCCTTTCTCTTTTTATAATTAAAGGGTGTCTGTATTATCATGTCGTTATACTTTTTAAAATATTTTTTTATTTAAAAATATATTAATTTTTTATTTTTATTTTCATTTTTAACATCAAAACGTTTTCATGTCTCTCAGTGCGTCATCTTATCATTAAAATTATAGTATCTTTCCTTTAAATAAGTTGTCGATGGGATATTGGTTGATTTTTTAAAATCCCATAAAATTTCATGCTCGAATTATAATTATTTATCTCAAAAATAAAATAAAATCAAATATGGATATACAATGTAAAGATTTTGCAATGATGTCCTAATCATTTATTCATGAGGAGAAACCCTATCCAAAGATTTAACCTTCATAGATTAGTTGTTGACATCATTAGGGACATAACCTCTCATTAGACGTTGATTGTTCTTATAACGTCATAATCACAACACTCCTGTCTCTCTAGGCTCTTAGTTGAAGAAAATAGTGTAAATTTTACTAGCAAAGCACATCCTAAATTCTTCCATTCTTAACTAAATCGAAAGTATAACATCATTAAAAACAATGTCTAATTCAATCACCGTCGAAGGCTTGGCCTCCATGGCAGTGAGTGTGTCCCTTGTGTTATCACCGCCAACCATGAGAGCAATACCAAGCACCATTCCCTTTCACTGTCGAGTACACTCAGTGTTTCGGTGGCTAAAGCAGCATTATTTCCTTCTACTCTCATTATCAATGTCTCCGCTGCCACAAGCTCTTCCTTCACTTCCACATATTCCACCATAGGTACAGGACCCGTGCTGCCAACTTCACACTCTCACGTCCTTTTCAGCTTTTTTTGGTGCACAAAAACAGCACAGCGAGATAAATCAGTCGTATATGTTGATGATATTGCCAAACCTTGCCTTAAAACACCTCGTCCTTTCCTTAAAAATATCATAGGATCTAACCTTGCTTGCTTCCAAATATGCCTGTTAATCCCTTCAACAGCTTGAGAGGAGAAAATGACCTCTTTAGGGCAGGCCCTCGACTCTGAATTGGACAATTGATCATGGTTCAGTCTTGTATAAAGCTGTAGCTTGCAGTGACGCAGATGCCCTAAATCATGGCCCAGAAAAGAAGCCTGAATCCTCCGTAACTTAGCCTTAACAGTCTTACCATTTTCCTCAATTAATTTAATATTAACATTGACATTGACAAAAAAAAAAAATAATAAATAAATAAATTTTACTTTACCTCTCCATGCAGCAAGACACTTCTCACTAAAAAATAACTTAGCCTTACCATTTTCTCTTTTCATGTTTTTTTTTTCTAGTGAATTTTTTTAGTTTAATTATATTATTTAATATGGAGTTGTTTAGTAATTAGACTTCATGATTGGTTCTGGTTTGCTTTCTATAAAATTATTTTATCTTATAACTCGGATCATGGGTTAAACCATGTTGTTTTTTATATTATTTTTTAATATATTTTTTCAATTTCATCTTTCAATACTAAGTTGATTGGAAATTAGATTTCATAATTTATTTTATTTTTCTCTTTATTGACTTATCTCGGTATCATGACTCAAGTTGTGGTTTAGCAGGTTAACCTAAATCGATCCAATATGTTGTCATGATAAAAAAGTCATCTTGAATATTTATTTCGAATCAAACTATATTTTTATTGATCGATCGAATTGCATTCAAACTCGCCGAGTCAACAGAGTTACATCGAGTCACTCTTCGTATATTTTATTTTTTTACTAGAAAAAGCACCAGCAACACTAGGATATTTTTCAGTTTAAAAAAAAATAACTCTATTTACAACTTGCCTAACGCAATAAATAATATGGTAACTTCTAAAGTTCTAAGTAGATTTCTTTATCTTAAAGTGTATCCATATTAAGAAAGATTAAAACACTAAACCTGATGCTTTAAAATGTTTGACGATGAAATTAGTATATAGAATTAAAACGTTAGGGGCTATATTAAAATTTGTTGAGCTAAAGAAAATAATAATAATAATGTAGGAGTGTTTGAGAGAGAGAGAGAGAGAGATTATGGGCCATCTTCACGTGAAGAGCACAGAGATTGAGGTCCACGGAAGTGGACATTCTCCCAGTCCTAATCATGGATTTAATACGTGGATTCTGGGGTTTGGAAAATCTTTTGTGGTCCAAATTTCAAACTCGTAATGAAAACGTTTGCCTTTTATTATTATTATTATTTTTTTTTTTGGGGGGGGGGGGGTAATTATTAAACTCTTTAATTATTTTAGATATGAACATGGAAAAAAGTAAATAATTTATTAACTTCGATTAAACTTGGATGAGGCTTCTCAGATCAGCTCAAAATTATTATTTAAAAAAACTAAAATGATTTTATTTTTGTATAAAACACTGAACTTAATCATACATAGTTACATCTAATATTTATGGGTGAGAGGTACAGTAACACATACCTACATTCATATGAAAAATCTATGTCCATCATAAAGATCTCCATTAATGCTTGTATATCTTATATTTTTTCTCGAATCATAAATGTAGATCAAATGATTTGAGTTTGATTACACACTATATTCTATGGCTATATATGATTTAGAATTTCTAGATGTTACAAGAATTTCAAAGTACTTGAACAGTTAAATGTATCTATAATAGAATTTAATTATAAAAAAATAAAAAAATTACTCCCCGTATCGTCTCAAGTTCGAGTCATATACTTGCTAATATAATGATCACTAGAGGATTACGTGGTCGTTAATTTCAGAACTCGTGAAATTAGTCGAGGTACACGCAAACTGACCCGGACATCCACGTTAATATATATATATATATATATATATATATATATATATATAAACCAGTTTAAAATAGGGTGATATAAAGTAGGGATGGTCGTTGTTACTTCACAGGCGCAAAAATGATAAATGTAAACATTAGGAAATGTTTTTTTTTGTTTAATCCATTTCTGTGCATGCAAGTTTGGCTTGGGCTTGAACATAGAATTTGTCACGAAATAGTAGGTTAAGGTTAGCTAATTAAATTGTTCGTACTCTCGCAAACTTTACCTAAATTCCCTTTTCCTCGTTTTCTTTTTTGAGAATTACCTAAATTAGTGGTAATTTAGGTAAAAATTTGTCACCAACATAGGCTAAGCTTTTTGATTATAGAAAGTATAAGTGAAATTCATTTATGATAAAAACTATCATGAAATTATAAATAAAAAAAGATGTATTTGAAATTATGACAATAATGACAATTAAAAGTATTTTTTATTTAAAAATTATTAAAATAAAAGTAAAAATTTGTCACGAACATAAATTGAGCTGTTTGATTGTATAAAGCACAAATGAAATCCATCCATAATAAAAACTACCATGAAATTATAAATAAAAAAAAGATATGTTTGGAATTGTGGTAGTGGTGGCGGTTGAAAGTATTTTTTATTTAAAAATATATTCAAATAAAAAAAATTAAAAATTTATTTTTAATATTAATACATCAAAACAATTTAAAAATATATAAAAAAAATTTATTTTAAATAAAAAAATTAAAATTTAAAATGCCGCGTTAACACCCTTACTTCGAGGCTCGTCATGTTACCACCTTGACTATCAATAGGTAGAGGTCACAGTCAAGCAAATTATTGTTAAGTAGATATCGGCAGATGGCTATCCAATCCCATGCACCGACTCTCATCAATGCCTGTGTTAGTTCGTTCATGTGGACCTGAACGAGAATCATTGGCTGGCCTCTCTGAATGCTAGCTCTCTTTCCACGTTGCGCCAGCCACAAGAACTCACCTTTCAGATTATGGCTGTGGCCGCCAATTTCAGAGCTTTGCCTTCAAGATCACACTGGGTATTATTGATTTTGAGATGCTACGGCTCTACAATCAAACTCGAGTTTTCAATAAATAAAAATTTATCAAATAATGACCAAACCATGGATAATTAATTATTATTATTAAAAAATCATCTCAAAATTATTTATAAAATTTTAAGATATAATTTATATTATTATTTAACAAACTCCCTCAAATAAAAACTTTTTAGTCTTGAAATTTGCATAACCTCATACTATGTTGTATTTAATTTTTATCAAGTAAATAAAAATAATGAAATTTAAGTTCGTAATCGTTTAGTTATTAAATCTCTAATAACATATTAAAAAATCATTTCAATTTAATAATTTAAACTATTAAATAAATTTTTTTATATTATTCATTAAAATAAATTGAAAGTTATGATTGGATTGCATAGCATGCTAGCATGGCTTGACAATAAGTATGCCAACAACCCTACAGTACATGACTTTTACATTTCAAGTGTCCGCTTGGGATTGTAGCACAAAAAGATTGTTGGTTAAAATTTATATTTTTAATATATTTTAAAATTATTTTAATATGATGATATTAAAAATAAATTTATAAAAATAAAAAATTTATTATTTTAATAAATTTTTAAATAAAAATTATTTTTAAAAATAACCACCATTACACTTTCAAACATCTACTTGTAACCTCAGCCATTTGAGTTGAATTTTGGCTCAATGAATTCCGATGTACTTGTCCATAATTCTTTATTTGAGGTCTTGATCTGCCTTAAAAAACATAAAAGATGCAGGAGGATGAAAAATAATTGATCAGAAATTAGGATTAAAAGGTTTATTTTTTTATGGTTTTAGGTTTAAGTCATGTAGTTGCTTATATGATAGCTACTAGAGACTTACATGGTTGTTAATTTCAGGACTCGTGAGATTAATCAAAATACACGTAAATTAATCCAGGCACCAACATTAAACTAAAAAAAAATTATTGTACTGTTAACTTAGACATGCCACAGGTGCCCCCACGATTCAGTCGTAAAGCATATCCTAGGCGACATCTAGAAGAGTCAAATTAATAATACAGTTTTTTAAATATTATAAATATAGTATTTTTATATATATATTCCAATGGAAAAAACCTATTTAAAAAAATAAATTGTATTTTAATATATTTAGTATTAATACAATTATTTATTAATAATAATTAACTAATATAATTTTATTTAAATTTTTTTATATAAAAGTATATTAAACAAGTTTTTAGCAATATTATTTTTACAGAGTTACAAAAATAAGAGATGAAAACTATATTTTTTTTATCTTTTACCTTTTTTAACTTTTCTATCGTCTCTTTTTTATTTTCGGAGATGCACTGTCAGAATAAACCGAGAGGTAACATTATTGTAAACTTGTGTAAGAAAACAGTAAATGTTAGATGTGACAACGTACGATTTGATGCAAACTAGGCACGTCATGCTTGAATAGAAAATTGAGGAGATTGATTGGATGTCTAGTGTTTTTAAAAGTATTATATGAAAATATATTAAAATAATATTTTTATATATATTTTTATATTTTTTATATTAAAATATTAAAAGGATAAAAAACACAATAATTTTTAATTTAATTTTTTTAAAAAAATTAAAAATCTTAAAAAATATAGTTTAAGTTCACTCTTAGCTGATAGTGGAATGAAACATTTTAATATTAAACTTGATCATTTTTGTAATTAAAATTATAATAATTAATTATTTTTCCTTACAATTATGTTTTTTTAATGGGTCTCTTTCATCCAATGATAAAAAAACAAATAAAATAAACATGTGAATCAAAATAAAAATTATTAAAAAATTCAGATCAAATTTATTATTTCCATGTTTAACAGTTTTGTTATTTTTCGACATCTAGTATTTATATCTAAATTTCAGTACTAATGTAATTAGGCAATTGAATGATGTAAAAAGGAGAAAAAAAGTTTGAAAATGAAAAATAAAAATAAAATAGCTGATTCACTATTCATAAAGAATTTTAGGTTTTTTAGAGTTGTGAGTAATATATCTATAATTATTTAAAAAAACAATTAGAAAAGGCTAACCTATCGATAATTAGCAGCACTCAGACACTATAAAAATTAATAGTTTTAATATTCAAATCTTTTATCCAAGGATAAGCTAACAGGTGCTTTAAGGAATTTGATGAGCATAATGTAATGTTCTTAATTAATTTATATGTTTTTTTTACAATTTATTTACCCACTTAAGAACAAAAACAACATAAAATAGCAATCCCCAACGAAAGACCAATTTAAAACTTTTAAAACTCATGACTCGTATTATTATACCACAAGCACGATAAATGAAAAAACTACACAGTTTAATTTCCAACAAATCAAATGTCAAAAGATAAAATCAAAAAGAAATTCTTAACACAAAAGGCTGCAATTCAAATTATGAGGGTAAGAATCAAATTAAAATAAATAAATTAGAGGGTATAAAAAATAACATTAAAGTGTTAAATTAAAAATTAAAAACTTTAACATAAATAAAAAGAAATGAAAAGAATAAGAGCTGAATTTAAAAAAATAAAAAAAACATAAATTTTAATTGAAAAATGAAATTAAAAACAACAAAACTTTAACAAAATTGCAAGTAAAAAAAATCAAAAATCAAAAAAATTTGCTATACTCGAGGCAAAGCAATCATAGGAAACCCCATAAATTATACCGTAAGAAGAAAAAAAAGTGCAGGTTAATTAGGAATTTAATTAAATAAATCTTACCATCTACCAAAGGTCCTAAGGCTAAAGCGACGCTGGCTAGGACACAAAACGACAGTACGTTTCATTCTTTACAAAGCCATACCCAGTTGAGTCACTGTATATGAAACTCCCGCCTCTAAGATCGGCGACTTCCACTTTATCGACAATCCAGTCCTCTCTTAATCGCAAACGCCTTCGATTACCACCGCCACCGCCACCGCCAATCTCAATTTCATTTCAATTCCACAAAATCGTAAAAACTTCTGCGGTTACTCTTCCTTTGAAGTTAGTAATTTTCTGTCTCTTTTGTTTAATAGTTAATTGTTATAATTATCATCATGTGTTAATTGTAGGTTAAGGATGTTAGCTATAGACCTCCAGGAACTAAGCTTAATCTTTTAAATAAAGTCACCTTTTCACATCCAGAGAAAACGTAATTAATTTTTTTTAATCAATCAATTAACTGTTCTGGTTCTGTTAATGCATTTGTGTTGCTTTTAATTTTTGATCGTCTAGTAATTTCTTAATAAACGAAGTGATATTATGGGTTGCCATCATCTTTATTAAAAATATAGGAAGGCAGGAAGAAAATGCTATGTGGTTGCTATATATTGCTTTAGGTTTATTATATAGAGTTGAACTTTGATGAAGAATGTTGTTTTGCTCCAAGCTAGCTACTTTGTGGCTGACACTATTGTTGCTGAACTTACATTTTGGTGGCACGGGCGAAAGCGTATTTTGATTAAAAGAAGAGTTTGGAACAACCGGATTTTACTCGCTTATCTAAGTTCATAAAGTGTGCTTTCCAGGTGGTGGGGGTTTTCTCAAATCTAAAAAAAAAAGTATTTGATCAAGGGAGGTCTTGCTTTGAATCTGCAAAGAGCTGTAAATTGAGTACTATTTTTAAAAAGAAAAAGAAAAAAAAGGGAGAAAATTAAGCATTTTTGACCCTTTTTTTTGGTGATTTTTATATTACATTTCATTGCCGATTCTTAATATAGTTGAATCAGAAACAATAATATATGACAAATTATAATTTAGATACTAAACTGAAAATATTAAAAACTTTTCCAAAATGGTCAAAGACTAAAATAAACAATAAAAATATAAGAACTAAAATTAAAAAAAAAAGGACAGACATGCATATTTACTGAAAAAGAGAGAAAAGAATGAAGAAAAAAAACAACTACCGACGACAAACTGTTCATCAACCATCATCATGTGTTGCACCAAGAGAAAAAGAGCGAGACGTCACTTTTAATAACACGGTGAAATAATAAATTTGACCATCAAGAGACTTCGTACGTGCCGCCCAATAAACCCGAAAACCTTTAAGATGTCAATGCATAAAGGTCAAACGCTTAGTGCTTCTTGATTTAAAAATTAATTATTCATAGTGAAAAGTACAAAACACCATTCGACGATCTAAGTATTAACAATATATATGTGTGTGTGTGGAAAGACAAAATCAGCCTTGAACTCTTTCTTCGTTATTATTTTTCAATTATAAGAGTAGAAAGGACCTTTTATAATTTTGCAAAAAAAATAAAGGCATAAATAACGTTGCCAGCGATTCCATTTTTTTCAATGTGGGGGTAAATAAATAATTGTATTGTTTAAAAGACTGAAATAACCAGCGAAAATCTTTTAATGGCCAGATGTCTTTGGAAAAAACGAAATCACCCTTGAAACCAAGGTACCCCAATTTTTTTTCAGAGGACAAAACCGTAAATTATCTGTCATAATAAACAGTTTTACAGGTCACTATGCACAATATTCCCTACAATATTTATGCTACGTGTTTTCTTGTTTTGATTGTCTCTGCTAATTTTTTTATTAGACGGCAAAGTATTATTCAAATTTTAAATATATTGCCACATGGCAATTCATGTACCTTAATCATAGGAAAACATTTCTTAATTAAGAAACAAAATTAAAATTGCATCCATTTTTTTTTTAGTTTAATGTGGTGTCCGAGTCAGTTTATGCGTACCTTGATTAATCCCACTGACACTGAAATTAACGACCATGTAAGCCTCCAGTGACTATCATATAAACAATCACAGGAATCAAACATAAGATCACAGAAAAAACAAACCTCTTGATTTCAAGTTCTTACCACTATACCACTATCTAAATAATTAAATATATAATACAGTTCTTTCTATGAATTTCACATATCGATAGCCGTTAGATCAAAGATCCAATGTAGACAAAATATCTTTTATTGTCTAATTATCACTATATTAATCATTGATTATCAATAATTAATCTTTCAAAAAGTGCTGTAAGAGAGCACTGCCTCAACTTAGCAACTCGTTAATCAGACAAAGCCCAGCTAGATGGAGTCCTCATCAACCCTGTATGAGAAGCCTAGCTAGGAACTTTGATAGACCCTGCGTAAGTACTTATGATCCCTCTCGAACAAACATGCACCCTAACTTATAAAATGATTCGAGCATGGAACCATCGGAATTCGCATCTTTTTGAAACTTTATTTTTCAACAATTCATCGTGGCCATGGTTGTTCATCAACCACCTAACCTGTCATATTTCCTTGCACGGTTAGCACGGGAAGTTCATGTTCTTTCCTTAATCGATTTTATAAAAATATTTTTGGTGATTTTCTTCAACGTTTTAAATTTTCTATTTCATTAAAAAAATATTATTAGGTTATTGAAAATTATTAAAAAACCATCTCAATTAAAAAACTTAAATCTTTAGATAAAATTTCAAAATATAATTTATATTATTTTATAATATATACTTTCAAATAAAAATTATTTAGACTTAAAACTTACACGAACTCACACTATTTTATACTTAATTTTATTAATTAGAATTTTATACTTAATTTTATTAATTAGAATGAGATGATGGGATTTAAACTTATAATTATTTAATCATTAAAACTCTAATATCATATCAAATAATCATTTTAACTTAAAACTTTAAATTATTAGATAATATCCTAGTGTCTGTGTATGTGTGTATTATTTTCTAAGAAAAGTAATCATTTTTCATCCTATAATAATAAAAAAAAATCTTATTATAACTTGAATATATTCCTTAAAAGAAAGATAAATTTAAAATTTATACATGATTGATTCTTATATTTAATTTTATTGATTATAATATAATAATAAGATTCAAACTTGTAATTATTTGATCATTAAAATTATAATATTTTGTTAAAGAATCATTTCAAGTTAAAAACTTAAGCTATCAAGTGATATTTTAATATAATTTTTATATTATTCTCTAAAAAAAAGTAACTATTTTTCATCCTATAATAATAATAATAAAAAATCTTATTAACTTGAATCTGTTTCTCTAAAAAAAAATCTATCATATATTTATAATTTGGAATAGAATAGTTCGAATGAAAAGCGAAGAGATTCCGAAGTAATGTTTCCCAATAAGAAGTTTGCATTTCCGGTGGGTGGATGAGTGACATCTTGCACCTATAAATAATTGTTTTTGTTTTTTCAATCCTATTTCTGAGAATAAGGTCCGAGGGTTTTATTTTTTCTGGACAAATCCTTACTTATTAAATCAAAATAAAAAAATACTTATTTATCATCGTTTTATTTATTAATAAAAAATGAATTATATGAAAAGAATTTAATGTTTTTATAAATATATGTTAAGTTATAAATAATTTACAATAATTGTTTTTTCTCCCTATCTATATTGGTTTCAAATCCAAGATAGTTATAAACATGGAGGTTAATATAACTTAATTATTATCCGAAATAATTAAGCGTGCAAAATTATAAATAATTTTGTTGAGTTTTTTAATTAATTCAACTAGATATATCGAAGATCCCATATGAGATTGCAAATTATCAAAAGAAAAAAAATAAATACATTGTAAATGAAATTGTCCGAGGTCGAAACAGAAAACCTAGATGGTGAAACATCGGTAAATTACCTCCTATTATTATTTAATTGCAATAGACCCAAATAGTCATTTTCTTGGAACAATGAATATTTACAATTTAATTGCATTTACAATTTATCATTTTTTATGTTAGTCATGGAGTTTCCTTTTAAGTATAAATAGTATTACTTAATTACCCCGTTGTATCCGCTGCGGGGTAGAGCAAAAAAAAATTTAACAAAAACAAAACATGTAAGCATAGCTAGTAATTACAATAACATAAAAAAATTAATTATGTATAAAATAAATTTAATGTTGGTATTTAATTTTAAAAATATATCATATTGAATCGATCTCAGTCAATATTAATTAACTATAAAATTCACTAATTAGGTCAGTTGCAAAACCACAATGCGCTAATTTAGTTAACTATAAAATAAACTATTTTGTGCAAAATCAAGCTTCAGTGGAAAGCCATGTTTTTTTGCGATGCCACAAGAACCTCGTGCCAAGGCAATTGAACCAAAATATTAAGCTCAAATTTCAATCCAATCAATTATTGAAGGACCTAATTGAAAAACAAAAGAATATGGGTGTGAAAAAAAAACCTCAAGGATAAAAATAATAATTAAAACATGTGTAGTACATATTAGATGGAACAGTAAAAGTCCTAGGTGAAGTAGTTTTTTTTTTTTTTTTTTTTATTGAACTGGCAAGATTAGATGCTGTGAACCGAGTGATATTTATTTATTTATTGTTTTTTTCTGGGGGAGGGGACGGAGACATGGATTTCGAACCAAAAGCTGGACACGTTTTTTCTCGTGCAAGTACAAATGACTCAAACTTAATTTTGATATATTATCTTCATAAAAAGGTAATATTTTGGTACTATTCTAAAATAAAAAAATAATAAAAGCAAAAATATGTCTGATTGAAAAAAAAACATAAATTAAATATGTTTCTAAGGTAGTTTAAAGTAAATTTTTATATTTTTTAAACAAGATGTGCAAAAAAAAATTATTATTTTTATTTTTATTATACATATTTCTCGTATTCCAAGATAATAACAAATGATACCTTACTATCTCTATCTCTGTGTTCATAAATCTTTCTTATGCTATGCTGTGTAGATTATTTGATATTGTGGCTTTGATTGTCTCTTAAAATATATTGATTTTATTTATATTTTTTAAATTTTATTTTTAATATTATCATATCAAAATGATATGAAAATAATAAAAAAATTAATATAAATAAATAAATAAATTGTTTTATTGAAAGCTAAAATTTAACATTGATATTCTAACTTGTTAGTTTTTAAATTTACTTCCTCCAAATTATCACCTACGAAGGCCTACCAGAATGTACGGGCTATTAATTAATGTCACGCAACCAAATTTATCAAGTAACTTTTTTAATACATGATAGAGGTGGACCATTGAAGTAAGCTATTAAACCTGTTGAGTTATTGAATTAGCCGTGTTTTTTAATATTTTTTTTTATGTTTTTAAATTATTTTAATATAGTAGTATTATTTAAAAAAATAAAAAAATTATGTTATTGAATTATTAGAGTTGTTTTTGAAAAATTGTTTTGTAATTAATTTTTTTTATGTTTTTGAATTATTTTGATGTATTGATATTATTTTTTTAAAGTAAAATAAATATTATTTTGATGTATTTTTTAGTAAAAAATATTTTTTTAAAAAATTAATATTACATTTTCAAATACCTCATTTTATTTTTATTTTTAAGAAATTAAAACAATGTTATTTGAATGTTTAAAAAAACAACCAAACTTAATCAATTTTATTGAAGAGCCATGATGTGCATATAAATTAACTATGCACAGCTTTTATATAAATTAATTATGCACAGCTTTTTCAAATACCTAGCTTTTAATCACCTATAGTCCATTATTTATCAATTATTACATGACTCATATCCGTTTGTATAAAGTTTCAGTACGGTTTATACGCATAATATTTTCCTTCGTTAAATTTATTCTTAAAATGGAAAAATAAAATTATTAAGTGGACATGGAAATAGCCTCATATAGTATTATTATTATTATTATTAATTAATTGAAGGATGCCAAATAAAGTGATATTCCTTCTGTTCCATCATAAATATTGACCCAGTTGTTGCTTTGAAAATATAGCATTGTTGTGTCCAATTTTTTACTTCAATTTTATTACCTGAAAGTTTAAGAAGAAAATTCATGAAAAATGTTGACTTAATTTTTTTTTAAAACACTACTTTAATAAAGTAAAAGTCTCAAAGCAGGTCAACATTATGGTATGCTTACTTCTTAGTATTGTTAAAAGCCAATAATTGATTGATCAAGGGAGTGCTAATAAATCAAGAATATATCTAATAAGTGATTTAATGTTAAAAATTTAAAATTAAGGGGTTTATTTTTCATGTGGTTGTTAATATGATGGCCACTAGAGGTTTATATAGTCGTTAACTTCAATATTCGTAGTATTAGTCAAGATATGCGCAAGTTGATCCGGATACCAATATTAATAAAAAAAATATATAAACAGTGAAAATATTGTTCAATGAACCATCAAATAAAAAAAATAACTTAGAAGTCCATGCATGAGTTTATTTAATTAATTAGGTGATTTTTGTTATTTTTTAATGGCAAGAAAAAAATGAAAGACAATTGGACATGTTTTCCATTTTTACTATTTTAAGATGAAAAAAAATTAACTTCAAAACTATTAAAAAGTAAATTTATTTTTTATATGTTCATGTTTTTTCTCCAATAACCAAGTACATTTTCTTTTTTTTTTTTATATTTATTTCTATCCTAAGACATTGTATTTGATAAACGAAACCAATATAAAATGAAAAACGCAATCAATTCATAACTTCAGAACAACGAGACACGTGCGATAGCCTTAAGAGCACACGAGCCTAGATCCCATAGGAACAAAACACGTGTTCATCCAGGGTACATAAACGTCACAGCATCGAATCCAATCGAAAGTAAATTTTTTCCAAGAAAAAAAGAAAAAACAAAAACTTTCACAGTTTGTACTTTGCATTCCCTTTTTTTTACCCCTCTAAACAGAGAGAACTGAAAAATTATTCTTGCCAGGTAATTATGGATTTGGTCCCTGTATTTTTATTATTTTTCTTTTCCACCACCTCCTAGTCTCCTATTTTTGTAATGTTTGATCTTTATTTCTACTATCACTGTCAATTATCATCAAAGAATGCATTAATTAAAGCAAAATATGCAGAAAATAGTGTGATTAACAGCAGGATCTGTCAGTCTTTTTGATGATCATGAAAGGATAAAATGACTGCAGCAATAGGCATTAGAGGAGGTGGAATTAAAAACAATAAATAGTAGGAGGACTAAAATAAGAAAAATCAGAGAGTAGAGTACCCAAATCATCACTAGCCCTGACTTGGTGTCCCGCAAATGAAAAGGACAGCTCATCCTCAACGAATAAAAACCTTGTCGGGCCTTGTTCGTCTCAGGTCCCGCCTTATTGTACCCGTACAGTAATTTGCGGCCCACTCTATTCCCCTCGTAGGATTTCCGATGAGAGACGCTATTTTGAAAAGCTTTTTGATAAAATAGTTTTTTAAATAATATAAATATAATTTTTTATAGTACATTCTAATAGATTTTTTTTTTGAAATCTCATTTATATTTTAATATAATTATTTTAATAAAACTATTAATTAATTAAACAAAATTTTAGCACTTTTAATTAGTATATAGAAATGATTATCAAAAAGATATTTTGATTTTTAAATATAACTCTTTTCTTGAAACTATAAAAATAAAAATTAAATTTTTTCATTCTTTTTTTTGGCTTTATATTTAGCTCTTTCCTTGAAGATATTTTTAAGTTTCATGAAAGCTCTAGTTTTGATGTGAAAACATTAATATTAATTTAAATGTTTTTATTTATATATATTTTAAAAATATTAAAAAAATGTAACTTTAAATTTATTATATATATCTTTAAATATCAAATCATTATTAATAATTTATCTTTAATTTTTTTTTGTGAGGGTATTGATTGCAGATTGTTGACCTAAAAAGACAACATTACTGATGTTTTTCAAAGTAAAAAATTACAAGAGAAAGGCTCCAGCAATTGTTGACCTTTGTTGTTCATCGTGCCTTTTTTTCTTCAACGTTCGAACAGGTAATGTCTTTCTCTGACAAAAAGGAAACTTTTATTTTTCAACAAAAACGTCTCCATGTTTTCTAATAATTCAATATGTATTAAAATAATGGTTTTGATCACATTATCCTATTATTAAAAGAGCAATCAATATTTCAAATCGATTCCACATTTTTTTTAATTTTAATATTAATATAAAATACAAAAACATGTAGACACGGCAAAACTTGGATGGATATTTTTTATCTGTTTTTTAAAATGTTCTTAAAATTATTTTTTTATTTAGAAATATTAAAATAATACTATTTAATTTTTATTTTAATAATTTTAATGTACTAGTATAAAAAATAAAAAATATTATTTTAATTACAAAATACTTTTAAAAAAAATTATCAAACACACCTTTAAAAAAAAAATGTTACTGTTAAGAAATGTACCCCCTTCTTTATTAAAATAGTATTTAGAATGGTAATAGCGTTACTTTTTTAAAATTTATTTTTAATATTAACGTTTTAAAATAATAAAAATATATAAAAAATTAATCTAAAGTTTTTTTTTCCTATCAAATCTTTTAATATAAAAAGCACCGCCACACAGCGCAATAAAAAACTTCGCAATTCCATCCCTTCTCCCCTCCCCTCTCCCTCTCTCTAAAAACACACACACACACACACACACACACACACTCTCTCTCTCTCTCTCTCTCTCTCTCTCTCTCTCTAAACAAATTCCCATTTATTATAGTAACACTCACCCCCGCAGCACCAGCGTTGCTTTCTCTTCACTTCAAATAACCAAAAATCCTCTGCATACTCCGACGGCAAACACGCCACAACAGATAACAGAAAATCAAACACTCCTTCATTTGATCCTCTGTCTCTCTATAAACTGACTTCTTAAATTAAATTAAGGTTCCTTTTTTTTTTTTTATTAAATGGATCTGCTAATGGGACCCGTGGCTAGATCCGGACCCGAACTTGACGAAACCGGACTGGATTCCCTCCAATTCGGTGAAGATATCCGTCACTTAATCACTGCACCATCAGAAAACGCCAGTTCTTTCACTGCTTTACTTGAATTACCAGCTAACCAAGCCGTGGAGTTGCTTCATTCGGATTCGGGTCAAAAACAGTGCCCGAATTTGACTTTTCCTTCTAACACTTCCCTCCTCGAACGAGCCGCCAGATTCTCCGTTTTTAACGGCGGTAGTAATTCGACGGACTCCAGCTCCGTTCCGTCCGATTCTAGCTCGAAGAATCTCGAGAAAGAAGCAGCCGTTAAGAGGGAGCCGTTAGAGACGGAGTCTTACCTCGACTCATCTCAGCCGCCGGTTTCTGATCCGAAGGTGGATAATTCGGCGCCAAATGCAAGGGCGTGTTCGAAGAGAAAGGAACGAGAGAAGAAGGTAAACACCAGGGTTTTTATGGGGGAATTGCCAAATTAGTGGCAAATTAGTAAATAATGTTGAATTGAGTCAGTTGTTGTGAAATTAGGTTAAAGGAGCGTCAAAGAAGAGCAAAAATGAGGGTTCTCAACAAGAAGAAGAGAAGCTGCCTTACGTTCATGTTCGAGCTCGGCGGGGACAGGCAACAGATAGCCATAGCTTAGCAGAAAGAGTAATTTTAATTTAATTTAGTTTTGTCTAATTTGATTATTATAATTAAAAAGTTTGATCAATTGATACTTTTTTTAAATTTTATTTTTTATAGGCGAGGAGAGAGAAAATCAATCAAAGAATGAAGTTATTACAAGAACTGGTCCCAGGCTGCAATAAGGTAAGTTAGTTAGCTAGATATTGTAATGATTTGACATGGTTTCGTTTCTTTTCCTTTTTTAATTGATCATAGCTTGATCGTGATATGTTTAATAATGATTACCTTAAAAGTGGGTTTTGGATTATGGATTATGCGGGCTAATTAAGGTGGGTTTGTCATGGTTACCTTTTCACCTCTTGCTTTTGTACTAAGAGAAGTGTCAACTAGGGTTTCGTGGTGACAGTTTTGTATTTTTATCTCTTTTTTATGTTTTTTTTATATAATTTTTTGTTCACTTTTTTCTCTTTTAAGGAATGTCTGTTAGAGGTCCTTTTCGAGGTTAGTTTTGTCATTTCAGGAATTATTGGTACTGTGATATCGTAGCGATGATGTCTGTGCTTCATAAATGATCTAATTAATAAAAGGACCCTGAATTTTCCCTCAAAAATTGGCAGTAAGATTCAGGAAAGGACAGGAGTGCCCTTATGGGATAGACCAGAAATTTATTGTGGAAATGCTAGCTGGAGGTTCCTCGAAACAGTTAATATTCTGCCTGTTGGATCAAATGTTTGGGTCCACAAAAAAGTTTTGGTCCCTATTTGAAAGGTGCATGGTACCAACTTATCTTGCAAGTTTGGTATCCATCTTAAAAGATGGATTATTGTACTCGGTTTGAGAATAAGGTTTAAATATTTTTATTTAAAAATATATTAAAATAATTTTTTTTATTTTTTTAAAATTATTTTTGATGTTAATATATTAAAATGATCTAAAAACATAAAAAATATTAATTTAAAGTAAAGAAAAAATAAAAAAATTTCAATTTATTTTAAAAAAACTTTTAAAACGTAAAAACAAACCATACTAGAATAAGAATAATCAGGACTAATTTTCTAGACCTAACTGCAAAGTGACATGATGTGATTGTTGATAATTAAATTTATCTAATTTGTTCAAACAAAGAACAGAAAAAAGTTTCGTGATTTTTTCTTTTAGCTACTGATCGAATGGGATTTATAACATGCATATATTGAATTCCTTTCTGAATAAAGTGATTTTGAACAAATATAGATTACATTAACCAGTGATAATTCTCCCCCTCTTGGCCTCTAATTGTGATTTTCTGAAGTTACAGAAGTTTAATTGTCACTCGTGACTGTTTTGTTAATATTTATCATGTACTTAGCTTCCGCCTCGCATTTCTCTTATCAAGCGAGCACACACAAAGAGACTATTACCAGAATTTAAGAGCATAAATTAGTTTGGGACCATATGTATCTGGGATTAACTGAGGAAAAAGGCCAAAACAGGCGTGCCCTTGTATGCCTACCTGCCTGAGTTGTTCCTTGAATCCAAGTTCTTGTTATAGTCCACATGCACCTAAGCAGTATTTAAGGGGCTCATCTGGGCTCAACCAAAATTAATTCAAGCACTGAATATGTTTTAATAATATTGTATTCACTAATCAGTTTTCGATCTTCACTTTTGCTCAAGTTGTCTCTTTCTTGCTAGGTGTTGCTGCCATATGTTTTCTGTAATTCATGGTGTCAATATTAGCACTACTGTGGTTTAAAGTCTCTGAATCCAAAAAGTTCATGTTATAGTCCCACATGCATCTAAGCAGTTTGTAAGGAGCTCTTCTGGGCTCAACCAAAATTAATTCAAGTATCGAATATGTTGTAATAAGAGTGTATGCACTAATCAGTGTTCAATCTTCACTTTTGCTCAAGTTGTCTCTTTCTTGCTTGATGTTGCTGCCATATCTTTTCTGTAATTCATGGTGTCAATATTAGTACTCTTGTGGTTGGAAGTTACACCCATGCAATGCTTTCTTATCTGTGGATTGATTAGTTGACTTGTTATGCTTGTATTTGATCATTGTTTTTTTAACTAGGATTGGTTTTCAAATTAAAGTTGAAAGGCTAAAAAGAAGTCCAATCCTTTTGTCTATGCAGATAATATTAGTCTATCATAGTTGACATGGTGGTCTCATAAGCAAGCGTATTTATTCTCTTAACTAGCTTGTCTAGTTCTGCCCATGTTGTCTTTGCTATGATCTATTGGACATTGAATTATTTACTTGAGATTGGCTCTAACCAGCTGATCATAGATCATTGAAGCTAGCTTCCTTTTTAATTACAACGTGGCTTAGTTATTAGAAGTTATCTTTCTATGCAGATTTCTGGTACAGCATTGGTTCTGGATGAAATTATCAACCATGTGCAGTTCCTGCAACGCCAAGTGGAGGTGAGAGTTTCTTCCTTCCTTTTATTTTTTTGGTTTTGGGGGAAGGATGTTGCTTTCGACCGCTGGATGTGCCCTCTATTAAGAAATCGTAATGTCTTATAATTCTAGACAACTAGATTTGTTTAATTCTTTGGATGCCATTTTTTGTATCATCTCTGTGTATAGAGGCAAAGCTCTACAAAATGTTGGCAAGCTTACCTGCTGCCATAATTATTTGCCACGATCTTATTCTAGATGTGTGTTTGGTTTCAGATCTTATCAATGAGACTTGCAGCAGTTAACCCAAGAATTGATTTCAACCTCGACAGCATATTTGCTACAGAAGTAAGTATCGGTTTTTGCCCTTTATATTTTTCATGTAACTTGTGAAATGAGAAAATAAGGTTTGCTCTGCTTTCCTCCTGGGTTTTGTGCCACAACTAAGCAAAAGTTCCTCCTGGGTTTTGTGCCAGAACTAAGCAAAAGCTTAGACCATGTGTAGCTGTGTGCTGTTGTGAGCTATTTCTGCACACACTTCACAAATATGCTCTGGTGCATCCCCTGTTCACCACCTTGAAACACTTCTGCTTTTGGATTTCTAGATTTCTAGTGCTTGTCATGTCTGTGTTATTGGCAGTTCGCAGATGCTTTATTAAGCAGGTGGAAGCAGAAAAGTAATCTTTTGTAATTATGATACATTCATCAAGTGAACTCCCATAAGTTTCCTGAAAGGGCAGTTTTACTTTCACTAATATGAGTCAACTTTGGGCCATGCCATGCCATTCTATCTACAGAAATTTTTACCTTCAACTTTGTAGTTTTCCTGCAATGGTTGGTTAACTGCCCCCCTTAATGAGCCAGAGGTACTTTGCGATTATCCCGAGGTTCAATTCATTTGTATCTACTCAAAAACTACACTTTGGCTTGCCTGTTGTATTTTCTGATTATGACCATGACTGATTTACCCTGTACACTTGAAATCTCTGAATTTTCCCAAGCACTGGTAATGAACTTAAATGAAATCCTGAAGCTTAATTTAACTTATTTCCCTGATAAAAACACCACCTTGGTAATTATAATTCATTTACTGCACAAGCTTCACAAATTTATAGAGTAAAAATGTATATGAATTAGCTAATTTGCTGTCCCTTTTAAACTTGCAGAGTGAATCTCTAATTGACAGTAACTTTCCCAGCATGGTAATGCCTCTGACGTGGCCAGAAGCCCAAGTCAATAGAAACAGACATCAGTTCCAACGGCAATGGCAGTTTGATGCGCCTCACCAGCCAGTTTGGGGTAGAGAAGAAGACAGCCACAACTTCATTACTCCAGAGAACTCTCTTTTAAGTTACGGCTCTTCAGCAAATTCAGGTATAATACAGTTTTTTTTTTATTCCTTCCATATTTTGTAACACCATCTCATTGTCTCTTCTTGTCCTCCTATCTTGTGATTGTAAAAGGAATTTTAAATGTAAAATATGCTTAAAATTAAGAAACTCCTTCATTTAGAATAAAATGAACACTATTTAACAAAGATCATAACAATCGAAAATGTAATTCATGCAAGTTCCCTTTTCCAGTTTTTAAAAGCATTTATTAATTAGTATTTGAAGTATACAATAAATAGAAAAGCATGCTATGTTTTGATGTTAAGGAATGGCAAGGGAATTTGATTGCTGGCTTCCAGATTTGCTTGTCATTCCTTCAACATCCCTGGCAATTGTTAGGCTTTAACTTTGGAATCCGGTGTCTATTATCGTTGACATTTTAAATTCTTCACAAGATGCAAAAGCTAAATGGTCACTCTTTTCTGTGCAAACATGAATAGATTGAAACTTGGCTAACTTGAGTTGTCATTGTGATGCAGCATCTCTGCACTCCAATCAAATGAAAATGGAGTTATGAAGGCTGAATGAAGTTCTACCAGTAGCTAGTACTGTATATATCAAATGTAAGCAATTAGCAGGAAGTAGAGCGGAGGCATCAAACATTAATCTGGTTTTCCATGTCTCCAGGTCCGTTGGAAATGTCTCAGTGAAGATGAGAAATCCAAGCTTGTAATTCTCATATAGTTCTACATATATGATGGACTACATACATTTATCTATATACTAACTCTTTTGAGAGTCAGTCAATCTAATTCTTCATCATTTGTGAGATGATTGATGATTCATATTGTAGATTCGAACAATGATCGATCTCTTGACTATTATGAAAGCAGCCTTCATTTTGTTTGATTTTGTTCTGTGACCATCTTTTTATCATATCATATTATAAAACATGCCCTGCGCTGCGTGCCCCCATCCCAATTTTCCCTCTTCTAAGTTCTTCTCAATGAGCTTCTTTCCATCTTCCGGTTACAAGAATCAGGATGCTAATCTATCAGAATGTTTTATTTGCCACCCAGATCGAATGACAGAAATAATCTGATATCCATTAGAGTTTCCCAGGCCCAAAAATCAGAGCTTAAAGAAGCAAAAACTACAATTTAGAGGGCAGATCTTGTTTTTTTTTTTTTTCGTTTGTCAATTGTTTCACTCAAGAAGCAAACACTTGAGTTCATAATACAACTCAAACAACTTTTTTTTTTTTTATTATTATTATTTTAATTTCTTTCCTTAATGGGCCCGATAAATAAACATTAAAGATTACTGCGATGTATAGAATGAACAGAAAGCTACTCATAGAGGTTTTTCTTCTTCTTAAAACTAAAACAACCAGATAGAGAGTTGCTAGACAAACTCAAGAAAACAACCTAAGATCCCAAATCTCCTCCGATGACCACTCCAATTCTCCAATTAATCTTCCTTTTAATCCTCTCCCCTCTCCGCCAATTACCCCCCTCCAAACCAGCAACCCCCACCAGAATCCAAGTCCCCCACCCGCTTCCCACCACCCTCTCCGTCACCGACTTCGGCGCCATCGGAGACGGCATCCACTACGACACAGAAGCCATTCAATCAACCATTAACTCCTGTCCCACCACCCCACCAACCAAAACATGTCACGTCAACTTCCCACCTGGGATCTACCTAACAGCAACCATCCACTTAAAATCCAACGTTGTTCTAAACATCCAAGAAGGAGCAACCTTGCTAGGCGGCACAAAACTAGAGGACTACCCAAAAGAGTTTAACAGATGGTATGTTGTTTTAGCAGAGAACGTGAGCGATGTAGGGATAACTGGAGGTGGGGTTGTTGATGGTCAAGGATTGAAGTTTGTGATGAGGTTTAACGAGAGAAAGAATGTGATGGTGAGTTGGAATTCTACTGGGGCTTGCTTGGGTGATGAGTGTAGGCCAAGACTGGTTGGCTTCATTGGATGTACAAACGTCAAGGTTTGGAATGTTAGGTTAAGTGAGCCAGCTTATTGGTGGTAATTCCCTTTATCCTTAATTGTTTTATTATTTCCTGAATTTTCTCGTAAATACATGCTTATTTAGGCATTTCAGCTTCGGTATATGATAATTAAGGCAGTGTTTTTGGAGTTTGATAATTGCTGTTCTTCAAAATATTTATTTTAAATGTTTTAAAATAATATTTTTAATTTTTAAAAAATTATTTTTTATATCCTACATAAAAACAATTTTTTTTGTTTTAAAAAAAATTGAATTTCTAAACGGCATCTAAAGGGATCAGCAATTGAGTTTCTTGATAGTAACTAGGTTGGTGTTACAAATTGGACTAGTTACTTGAAAGAGTTAATTGAAATTCAACACAGTTTGAGGACTAAAAATGAATAAACGAATGTAATAGGGATTTTATTTTATTATTAAATATGTCAGAAGCTTATTGGGAACCCAATCAGTAATATTACTTTTGCCTCTTGATCTTGTTGAATTGGAGAGAAGGCCCGCGTTGATGCTTGCCCTCTGTACTCGCTGCAATAAGAGGACGCGTGGCATGTGAAAATTTCTCGACCGTTGATAAGCAGCTGTCCTGTTTATACACGTCCACGGATATGATTTGCACCTAACGAATATGATTTGCACCTATCACTTATCTTTTAAAAAAGCTTATCCATCCATCCATCCATCATAGAACATCCCACTACTTGATTGAAATGTCTACTTTGGTGCCTTGAATATTACAAAATGTTCCAAGGGTTAGGAAAATCATTTTTTCATTAAAGTCAGAACAGCTTAAGTTTGAAATTTGTTATTTAATTACCAGTAGGAAGTAGTTTGAGACGCAGTTACTTAGGTTTTGTTGGTCAAACATTAGTTTTGTCTCTCCTTAGTTCAAGCCAAGCCTTCACATCATGTTCCCATTCCTATTTCATGGGCACCAATGTGTGGAAAGAAAGCATGGAGCTGAAATAACTTACTCAGAATACCCTTTAACAAATTACGTGGTACGATTGGGTCGAATAAGCCCTTATAGGAGCTGTTCTTCAGCATTTGCATAAGTTGCATGTTTAATGTTGTCGATCTAGAAGTCAGCTGGCAATGCCTCGTTTTACGTGCCTTACATTAATCAGTTTTTAGCTCAAGTACTAATGTTAAAGCTGGTTACTTCTGGTTCATCAGATTTAAGTGCAGTCTGTGTAAGTGTGTGGTTACTGATGGTGCAGCTTGACGAAATTTCCAAGTCTCTGAGTTACCAAACTAACCAGTGAAACTGTTTGATTTGTCTATATGGAAGTCTATTAGGAAGAGTAGTTGAATTGAATATCATTACCTGAGTACTAAATGGCTATTGTTTTTCAATTCTTTTCTGTTGAATTAATAAAATCTGATTAATGCTTTTGTTATTGCAGTTTGCACATAGTACAGTGCCTTAATACACACATTTCTGACGTTTCCATATATGGTGACTTTAATTCACCTAATAATGATGGGATAGATATAGAGGATTCTAATAATACACTTATTACAAGATGTCATATTGACACCGGAGATGATGCTATTTGTCCGAAGACATACACCGGTCCGATTTATAATTTGACTGCTACAGACTGTTGGATTCGAACAAAATCTTCAGCGATCAAGCTTGGTAGTGCTAGTTGGTTTGAGTTCAAGGGTCTGGTGTTTGACAATATCACTATTGTAGATTCTCATAGAGGATTGGGACTGCAGATACGTGATGGAGGTAATTCATTCTTTCTTCCCTCTATGACATCAACAACTTTCGAATATAAATTCTTCATAAATAGAAATGCAAATGCTGCAAATGCTCTCAATCGTTTGTTAGATTATACGTCCTTTTCAAGAACAGGCTTGCGTATACAAGGCTTTCCATTATTGTAAGGATGTAAATATGGAATATCCTTTCCATACCAGGACATTTTAAAGTTGATGAATTGAGTATGAGAAAATATGTTTCATAAGGAATGGAAAAACTATGCCGATGGCCTTTATGTGAGTAATCATAAGTTGACATGCTAATCTTTGGCGATTCTGATTAAGAATACTGATTCTACCTTGATCCTTGACATCTTTTTGATTGGTAGGTTAGAATTTTGATTGGTTTCTTAGGTATACTATAAGGAGTGGATGGCATCTTTATGTTTGATCTTGTCTACTAAATGTGTTATCATAGCTGCTAATGAAATGGACTGAGACACCAGTGATGTTTTGGCTCTAAATGGGACCAGAGTTCAATTAACAATACTCTGATCCTACCCTGATCCTTGATGGTTAAATATTGTTGCCTGAGAACTTCAGCCCCAGCATTTGTAATTTAATTAATCCCTGATATATCTCAAGTAAGCAGTGCCTAGTTGATGTGACAATCCCAACATTTGATGGCCACCTAAATTATAAGTTTCAATGATGATTTTTAGTGACATATATGAGAAACATTGTTGGATTATTGATTATTCTAACTTACACAGGACAACTTTTGCAGGAAATGTAAGTGACATCACCTTCTCAAACATAAATATTAGCACAAGATACTATGATCCATCATGGTGGGGTAGAGCAGAGCCTATTTATGTGACAACCTGTCCGCGACACTCAAGTTCAAAAGAGGGCTCAATATCTAATCTACAATTCATCAACATAACGGCGAATTCTGAAAATGGTGTATTCTTGTCAGGCTCTAAAGGTGGCCTGCTGAGCAATCTCAGATTCATCAACATGAATCTGACTTTCAGAAGATGGACAACTTATCCAGGTGGCTTGGTAGACTACAGACCTGGATGCCAGGGTCTTGTTAATCACAGTGCAGCCGGGATTATCATGGAACATATCGAGGGCTTCGAGGTTGAGAACGTAAATATGAGATGGTCTGATTATCAAAATGAGCCGTGGGATAATCCTTTGGATTTCAGACCTTCGACTGTGAATAACATTTCTTTTCTCAATTTCCATTCTGCTATGTATGAACAAATGAAATAGCTAGGAAACCATGAGAGGAACCGTCACTTGACGTCGTTCTTGGATTGAAACAATAGAGTTGAGTTCCAATTTTTTCAACATTTGGGGCACAGGTGTTCATTTGAAGAGAAACACATGCCTTGTAATATGTAATAAAGGAAGCCTTGTATTCAAGTTTTATTATATTGAAACCATTGATAATAGTGATAAGTTCTCCTTCGGACATGTATGGAGGTTGAACATGCCATAGGTATCTGCTTTGATCTTCCTGGATTGTCTTGCTAATGATAGAGGATATTTGAATCCCAATTCATGGTTTTCATCAAACCTCGCTTGATCGAACCGGATCGACCGGTTCCTATCTTGGTGACTTCTTGGGTGGACGGCAGTATGATTCGCTTAATTTGTCCAAGAAAGTTGTGATTTTTTTGCTCGACGCCGTGGTTTGGTGCCCACTTGATCTTCTAACGAGCATTTAGATAGATTTTTCCCTTTATGAAGAACTAGTATTATATTCATTTTTTCGTGTGATTTTTTTGAGAGGCCATTGATGAATGACGATGGGAGGGATATTCAGTCCCGTGTCATTCGGTATGATATCGACCGACTTTCCCTTGACTAGATTTCCCTTAATTAGATGGAACCTAATTTTAATTAACAAAAACAATGTGAGTAATTATCAAGATTAATCAAGGATTAATTGTACCATATGATTTTGTTATGAGCCAAGGAAGAGGATATTAAACATGTGACAATTACAGTTAAAAATGTTGAATTAATTTTATAAGAAAATGACAGCAACAGTTGTAACACGAAGAATAAACATGTGATAGAAGTAAGTTAACAATCATGCGATTATAATAGTTGGTTCGTTAGTATAAAAAGTTAGTTTCTAGTTAGTCAGTTAGTAGAAGCAGTTACAGGGCTGCGGTCTATTGTATATAAGCTTGAGAATAATGAGCTAAGAAGGCGAGCAATCACATTGGATCAATTTAGAAGTTTTGCCGTTAATCTTTCTCCCTCTCAGTATTCTTCCATTTCTCCCTCATTTTTCTTATAAACTATGCTTGTTAAGGAGTAATCCTTAACAATTGGTATCAGAGTCATAACAGTAAAATCAAGGCTTTAAAGGAGCATGGTAGGAAGGTGGATGAGTATATTCAACATCTGCAAGAAAAGACAGCGGAGCATGGCAAGAAGCTCGATCAAATCAATTCACAATTAGAAGCTATAATGGCTATGTTGAGGGCAAATTCAGGAAGCCTATAAGATGGTAGAGTTAACTCAACTAATGGAGGAATTATTCCAAGTCAGAGGATGTGGTGGAAGAATTTAATAAGCTAGCACAAAACAAGAGTGTGAACGAACATGTAGAAAGATTTGAAGAACTCAAATCTCTAATGAATGCCTTGAATCGTTCCTTGCCTAAATTATATTATATTTCCAGTTTCGCAAGTGGGTTAAAGGATGATGTAATGCTGAAAATTCTCAAGCTTACAATGCTGGTACAAACTTTACATTACATGAGTAGAGAAGGAGGTTGGGCAATGTTTTAGATATGGGCAGAAATATGTACTTGGACATCAGTGTAGCATGAAGGAAATACATGTAATAAAAAGAGTAAAAATGGATTGATTCCCGGATGTGGAAGAAGGTAATAGTAATGAAATTTTAGTTGAAAAAGGCAAGATCGATGAGTATGGAAGAGTGGTCAAGCCTGCAGCAATCAGGACAGGAAATTGATGAGGAATGACAATTAAGAAGTGGTCATAGAGCTTATTCAAGGGTCAAATCTATTCCAAAAGAATACTACCCAGGAAAGTTAGAAGAATTGTCCAAACAATCCCCAGAATTCAAGATTGATTATTGAAGACAAGAATCTTTCCAAGAGAGGAGTATTATTACAAGTTGAGGAGGGAGATAGTAAACATGTGACAATTACGGTTGAATGTCGAATCAATTTTAGAGGGAAAGAGCGGCAAGTAACAGCAAGAAGAATAAGCATATAATGGAAATCAGGTAGTAAGCACGCGATAATAGTTAGCTAGATCAATTAGTTGTTAGTTGAAGAATAAGCATTAAATTGAGATTAAGTTTTTCGAAGAAGTATTTAATCTCGGCTAATATTAAATTAATTTAGAAGTATGTCTTATCATTGAAATAAATAAACAAAAAAAGAAGGGAAGTGTCAAAACTGTGCCAAAACTTTCATCTTTGTGGCCAGCACCAGTAGAATCATTTTAGGACATGAAATTGCTCTCATACATCGACTTGTTTCTCCACTATCCTAAACATGCAAACGCTTCTATCCTTAACCAATTTACTCGCCAGCTAACAACCCTCTCTTCCTTCCTGCCAACTAAACCAACTAATTTAAATGTTCTATGCACTAAAGGCCAATTGCAAAGGGCACTACTAGAAATGGCAATTCAAGGTCCTGAAATTAAGTTTGATGGGTACAATATGCTGCTAAACGAGTGTGTCAATAAAAGGGCTGTTAGAGAAGGCCAAAGGGTACATGCCCACATGATCAAAACATGTTATTTACCACCCGTGTATTTAAGTACTAGGTTGATTATCTTGTACACGAAGTGTGAGTGTTTGGGTTGTGCAAGACATGTGTTTGATGAAATGCGTGAGAGAAATGTTGTTTCTTGGACTGCAATGATTTCGGGTTATTCTCAAAGAGGGTTTGCATCTGAGGCATTGCATCTTTTTGTACAGATGTTAAGATCAGGTGATTTTTTCTTTTGTTTCCTGGCGCTTTAGATGAAGTTATGGTTAGTAACAAGTGATATGTTTTGGGGCGTTGTATAAGTTGTGATTAGTTTAGTATTATATTAAGCTTTTATTAATCTCAAATGTGTTCTGTAGCAGAATTGCTATAAGGTTATTGGTGCACGGGTTGATTATAGTAACATTTTTTTTGCATGTGTTAGAGGAAGATACAGATCTATTGTTTCAATTTTGAGTTATAATGATGGAAATGATCTTATGCATTTTGTGAGATTAAAAGTTAAATTGCCATGATACATAAAGGATGACCTCTTAAAACTGTATAAGCTCACAATGAAACGTTTTCATATATATTTGCATGATAGGAGTCAGGTAAGCATGTTTGATTGTAATTTGTTTTCAGTTATAATGATGGAAATGATCTTATGCATTTTGTGAGATTAAAAGTTAAATTGCCATGATACATAAAGGATGACCTCTTAAAACTGTATAAGCTCACAATGAAACGTTTTCATATATATTTGCATGATAGGAGTCAGGTAAGCATGTTTGATTGTAATTTGTTTTCTATGTAAATGACCCTTGCAAGCTAGTCAGAGCACTCTTTTTTTTTTTTTAGTCTGCGCAACTTGAACGACCTGGTGGGGAGACCATTGACTGAATATCCCAGCTGACAAATAGAAGATCTTGATTCCCATAGAGATTCAGGAACTACAGTCCATGGTGTCCATTATAGTGAATTAAGTTCTTTTTCTCGCAGTGCTTAATTACATTTTACTAATACCGATATGCAATTTGTGCAGATACGGAGCCAAATGAGTTCACTTTCGCTACTGTGCTCTCCTCTTGTACAGGTGTTTCAGGGTTTGAGCTGGGAAGGCAAATTCATTCTCACATATTCAAGAGAAACTATGAAAACCATATATTTGTTGGGAGCTCACTTCTTGACATGTATGCCAAGGCTGGTAGAATCCATGAAGCTCGAGGAGTTTTTGAATGCTTGCCTGAAAGAGATGTTGTCTCCTGTACTGCAATAATCTCAGGCTATGCTCAATTAGGCCTTGATGAAGAGGCATTAGGACTATTCTGCCGGTTACAAAGGGAAGGAATGAGTTCAAATTATGTTACCTATGCCAGTTTGTTGACTGCACTGTCTGGGCTTGCTGCACTGGATCATGGCAAACAAGTTCACAGCCATGTGCTCAGATGTGAATTGCCCTTTTATGTAGTTCTCCAGAATTCACTGATTGATATGTACTCAAAATGTGGGAACCTTAATTACGCAAGAAAGATCTTTAATAACATGCCTGTTAGAACTGTTATTTCATGGAATGCAATGCTTGTGGGGTATAGTAAGCATGGTAAGGGGGTAGAGGTGGTTAAACTTTTCAAATTAATGAGAGAAGAAAATAAAGTCAAACCTGACAGTGTCACTTTTCTGGCTGTTCTATCTGGCTGCAGCCATGGAGGATTGGAAGATGAAGGGCTGGAAATGTTTGATGAGATGATGAATGGGGGTGATGGGATAGAAGCAGGGATTGAGCATTATGGGTGTGTCATTGACTTGCTTGGGCGTGCTGGCCGAGTAGAAGAGGCTTTTGCATTGATAAAAAAGATGCCTTTTGAACCAACCGCTGCTATTTGGGGTTCACTTTTAGGAGCTTGCAGAGTTCATTCAAATACTAATATTGGTGAATTTGTAGGTTGCCGTCTTCTGGAAATAGAGCCTGAAAATGCTGGGAATTATGTCATTCTCTCAAATTTATATGCCTCTGCAGGGAGGTGGGAAGATGTGAGAAATGTAAGGGAATTGATGATGGAGAAAGCTGTGATAAAGGAGCCTGGAAGAAGCTGGATTGAACTTGACCAAACCATTCATACCTTTTACGCAAGTGATCGGTCCCATCCTAGGAGAGAAGAGGTATTTTTGAAGGCAAGGGAATTATTGGTGAAATTCAAGGAATCTGGCTATGTTCCTGACCAGAGTTGTGTTTTATACGACGTGGATGAAGAGCAGAAGGAGAAAATACTTCTGGGCCATAGTGAGAAGCTGGCTTTGGCTTTTGGACTAATTTCTACTTCTGAGGGAGTCCCGCTCCGAGTAATAAAAAACCTCAGGATTTGTGTTGATTGTCACAATTTTGCCAAATTTGTATCGAAGGTTTATGGAAGACAAGTGTCTATAAGGGATAAAAACCGGTTCCACCATGTTGCTGGGGGAATTTGTTCTTGTGGCGACTATTGGTGAGTTTTGATGGTTTTTTATAGGATATGTGCTGGTTACTGCTGCTGGAGACTCTGGGAAGGTTATTCAGTTGTAGTTTCTAGTGGGGAACAACCTTACTCAAAAAACAACCTCCGTAACACCGTCGCAGTTGTTTACCAGCTCTATTTTATTTGATTCACCCAGCTATCCAAGCCCAGAAAGAGCAGTTACAGGGAGGTGGACTGATTATGAGATACATCTGTCTAAAAGCTTCTGGTTAACCAGATGCATGATGGCTTGCTTCACAATCACAGCTATTTTCCTTCCTGTTCAGAGATTGCCTTCAACTGCTTGATAACTTCAGATATAAAGGACTGGACAAGCTTGAAGAATTTAACACCTGAGATAGAGATATAAAGATAAAGAATCCCTTTTTATAGCTGGTGGAGCAATCATTCATAACCAGGTTTTAAATTAGAGAATGGACGGTTCTTACCCAGAATAGATGAAAGTTGATGGGAGGATGTTCATGTGTAAACAACACTTCACCATAGAAAACTTTTGAATATTTGCAGTTTGCTTTCCCCTCACGCCTGCATTTTGCACCATCATATGGATCCTACTTCTCTTATCTGATATAGCACTCATTTAAATATTCTTGTATTCATTTTCAATGTAACTAGTATACAAAGAATTAACTGTCCATTAAACTATATATATATATATATATATATATATATATATATATATATATATATATATATATATAATGAAAAGAACCCTAACAGTGTGTATGGAATATTGATTAATGGAAGAGAAAGAAAACAAAAGAAGTAAAAGGGATGAAGAGAAAAGTTAGATTCCAAAATTTTCTTTTGTATAATAAAAAATTTGCTTTCCAGTCAGGAGGAAATGGGTGAAAATTAAAAATTTACTGAAAAGTTTTCAAATAATATCCTCAGCAGATAAAAATGTCAAATATAAATCAGGACATTAAAGTAGGAAAAAAATAATAATTTGTTAATTTACCCTTTTTTTTCACCTACTTAGCCAAACAAGAGACATTTCTTTAATAGGAATGCTCAATTTCACTTTTGTTTCCCTATAATTATACACTCAAGGGAGAAGAAAAATACAAAAATGATTCACACAATTGTTTCAAGAAAAAAAATATAATTTTTAAAAATAAATCTCAATTTATAATTGTCCAATCAAAATGTTTATCCATTCCTAAAAGGTAAAAGAAAAAGAAAAGCACATTTAGCCGACAGTACGACGCCGTTTTGCGTCGAAATACTTCAAAACAGACATCTCTCGTTAAACTCAGTCTCTGTGGGCTTTCTTCACATTTCTCTCTAAAGAAAACCCAAAACAATGCCCTTCACAACGGCATCCTCCATGCTCCGCCACCGCATCTCCAGCGCCCTCCGAACCCGCGGCGGCGCAAAAGCTGGTCCCAGCAGATGGAAATCTCCGGGACACGAGGAACAACCCAAAGGTCACTTTCTCAATCGGACCCCACCACCACCCGGAGAGTCTCGTAAATGGGAAGATTGGGAGTTGCCTTGCTACATCACCAGCTTCTTAACGATTGTGATCCTTGGCGTTGGTCTCAATGCTAAGCCTGATCTCACTATTGAAACTTGGGCTCATCAGAAAGCACTTGAACGACTCCAGATGGAGAAGTTGGGCCTCTCCGGTTCTGCTGATTCTGAGTGAAATTGGAGATCTGGGTATGCTTCTTTTTTTATCAAACTTTTGTGGGATTTTGCTGGGGTTGTTGATAATAACATGTAGTCAAATAAAAAGGGTTTTTGACCGACTGACTGATTGACTGTCTTCTGTAATTTGGATAATTTTTAAAGCAAGATTATTTTTTGGTTAATGTTTCTGGTAGTATTGTGATTTTCCTTTGCCAGTTATTTGGTGAATTGAATTGTCTATGTGGATGCACTTTCTTTGAATTGAATTTGAGTTTTGACTGTGTTAATGTGAATGTGACTTGTCAGGTAAGTTGTTTGTTTCTTAATGAGAATTTTTTATTCATTTTTTTATAAGCATTTTAGTTCCTTTGATCAATTAATTACCATGTTTGAAATGCAATGCGGGGCAGCTTTTCATGGGTTGGAGCTGCCGAGCATTATGTCTAGGCGGGGATTTTCTCTCGTTGTTGTTATATTTTCTGATGTTGGCATTGTGTGGTCGAATAAGGTTTTTTGATTGTTGAAAAGTGTTCTTATTTGGAGCCTGGTTAAGTGTTTATTACAGCATGACCGTTACACCAGTTTTGAAATTTTTTGGTCAGAATTTTTAACTGGTTTTGATTTCGATAACATGGTGGATTTAACTTAAAGTTCCTTCATGAACTGGATCACTGAATTTGAATTGGCTAAATACCGGTGTGATTAAAGGATATAAGTACCCAGAATTTTGCCATGATTTTTCTGGCATATTTGATGTTTGAGGTGTTATGAGTCTTCATAACGCGGTTGTGGTCAGGTTAGGATTTGGGACTTGGGATACTGAAGACATGATGATTATAGTACTTCAGGAAATTTATCGTGGTTGTATCTATGATTTCTAATAATATTGAGGCATTGGGTGTTTCATTACTATTTGACAGAAAGATGCAATATGCTATTGTGGAAATTACATAATGCAACCTGGATGTGGAGTTTCACCTTCACGTGCCCAATATGCATATAATCATTATTTGATGTGAATATATTGGATTCTTGATGTGCATTTGGATGCTTCTGCAAAAACAAAGTTAGCAAGGGGGTTGCTGGAGAGAACTTTTATATATGGTTTCAGGGGAAGGTGAACTGATGTGTTTTAATTAGTACCTAGCAAGCTTTATGTGCTGAGATTTGTTGCATTGTCATTTGTGCTTTTTGGTGGTGTCTAGTTAGGCATTACTTCAAACTGTTTGGACTGTTCAAGAAGCCTGTTGGAGAAATGACTCGTTAAGAGTATTATAGGGAAATGGGGGATTCGTGACGGCTAGTTGCCTTGTTAGGCAAGGTTCATGTAGAGGGGTGTGGCAAGACAGTGTCCTGTAGGTGCGTTGCATGATAAACTTCTGCTTAAATTTGGTGTCCTCTCTGCATAATACCATTAAAGCATTTGTGGAACAGGCTATTGTATCCATTTAGGAATCTACTAGCTGAACTTTTCAAAAGAATGGCTACTTGTAGTATCTTTGGAGATGGATAGTAAAACTGAGATGCTACCTATGAGAGATGGTTGTATATGTAGGTGGACAGGTAGCAGGACAGCAGAATGATAACACACCACAGTGAATGGCACAATTAATTATCATGCATAAATTCAGACAGTTTTTTTAGTGTGAAATCTAGCCGCTTATAATTGAGTGATTGTTAGTTTTGGTTGTTTGATTATGGTTTTCTTCACTTGTACAATTCAGCTTCTTCTGATTTTTTGATTTATTATTTTTAAATTATTAAGTTTATATAGTGGGTTCTTTGAAGCTCTTATTATTACTACAGCTTTGGACAGTTTTTCTTTCATTGTTGGACCTATATTTGCCTCGAATAACAAGGTTTCTTCCCTTGTTTAATGGAGTGGTTTAATAAGTTTTTGTTTGCTTGATTGGGATTTCTTTGAGCTCAGGTGAGCTCAATCTTTGTATTAGTTGCGACCTGGGAGGCTGTTCAACTTCTAGGTCTCGTGCACCTTGCGTGTTAATTGTTGGTGATATTAGGCATACTTGGTTATGGTTATGTCATAATACATGGTTGTAATAGCGTGTTAGGAAGTGTGTCATTATCATGTTCTGTCTTAGAATTGAAGTTAAAAATCTCCGGCTAGTTCTCTATGGTGCAAAATACTGATGCAAGTTTCTAAAACTGAAAAAAAATTAAACATCTTGGACCTAAAGTTTGATCTGCCTAAATTCTACCTCTGTTCTTTCCTCTAATTAAATATCAGTAGCTCCTAGGAGTTATTACTTCCCATGAAATGTCGAAGAAACACCAGCAACTGCAATTTACAAAAGGCTCCATGGCTTTCTCAACATCTTGTATTATCAACCAATCAATTTTTTCTTTCTTTCTCATAACCCTAAGAGAAAAGGACCCATTTTGAAGCTTTTACAAAAGAGGCCTTCGATTGGTTCGTACATGCCCAAAGGAAGCCCGGGAAACTAACAGAAAACCTATCTCAAGTCTCAACCACCCTTCGAAACAAATGAAAGAGTACATCCGGATTGATAGTTTGGCCCTGGGGAGGAGACTTCCATGACATATGAAAAATTAGGAATTATTAAGAGTTATGTCCAACACCCAGAGTAATTCGAGACATGATGCATCATTCAACTGATCAAAAAATAATTACACAACATACTTACTAACATAAATAGTCTAACCAAACAGAGAAATTGCTCTGGTTATGAAAGAAAATTCGCTTTATTGTAGGTGAGCTGAAGGCACAACCTCGCCGATTGGGAGCAAGTGCATCCAGGCTGATCTTATGCAACTGGTCATGCTAATTCGTAAAGCGAAAGCAGACCCTGTTAAGAAGAGCAGCAGCAAGGACAGAAGAAGAATTGGAACACAAGCTGTCGTCAACAGAAATGAACATAAAGCATGACAAAGAAAATCCCTATCTCTTCATTTTCTCAGTCCCAACCAACTGGCATCTGCGAGTTGGATGACTATGGCAGATAAAAAACATCTAGTAGGATCATTAATCAAAAGAATGACCCAATAAACTCAAAAACCTTGCTCACACCCCACCCCATCAGAATTGCCAAAAGAGAAAAGGTGGCAAGAAACACCACAAAGGATATGGGGTCAGCCTGTGAATGGTCATTGATAAAATGGACTCTCATCTCGTATCAAATAACAAAAAAGAAATATACATATTTAGTTCTCTAATAAAAGTTTTTCCTGTGTGTGCTTGGTAGCGCGAAACCATATTTTTTAAAATTTAAAATTTTGTTTTTATTTAAATTTTATTTTTTTATATTTTTGAATGGTTTTAATGTATTGGTTGTTAAAAATAATTTTTTAAAATCATATATTATTTTAATAAATTTTCAAGTAAAAAATTATTTTAAAAAATAATTTCTATTTTATTTCCACAAACTTTTGTATGTATAAAGGTTTGCCGGAGAACTGGACAATCTAGGCTTTATGTTATATGATTTACAAATTATAATAATATTAGAGATCGAGGGCATCATCATGTAATGTCCTTGAATGATTTCTTATTTGGAAGAAAAGTCACCAAAACTGCTTGGCAAGTGATCCCTTTCCTCTCCTTTTTTGTTCTTTTTTTGCCCTTTCCTTATTATTTATAGGCCAAAGGCCCTTTTGTTTAAACTTTAAAGTGCTTTTATTGATGTTAGGCATGTTCCTTGCTAGTGTCTAGGGTTCTTCATTTCCTTCGCAGTTTAATATGCCTCTGGAATTCGCAGAAAACAGCAACAATCTGTACAATTATTACAATCCCAAAGAGTTGTAAAATGTGGGGCAGCCATGATCATGAAGTTTAATTTGTAATATACCTAGCTGAACACACCAAGAATCTATATATATATATATATATATATATATATATATATATATATATATATACACTATAATTTTTACAATTGTACAAGCAAGTCAAGCTGTGCAGATTCTGTCACCAAACATGAGAGCTACGGGAAAGAACCGCACTGGTATTATGGCACAGCAAATCCCTGTCAACAAAAAAATCCCAGCTTCTAAACTGGATAACCCCGCTATAATCAAAGATTTAATGAGAACAAATGATGAAATCCATGGTGCATCATTTCCTCAAATTTCTTACAAGAAGTAGTTGTGATTCTGACATGGCACCTAGCACTGCCAGTGAACTGGATTACAAAAATATAACATCAGCACCCATTCTCACACATCATTTGTCTTCATTTCAAGCTTGACGACGATATTCAGTCGATCAGCAGGTTTATCCTTCACTGACAGTTCTTTCATTGATGTAAACAAGGTCTTTAAAATCAAGGAAACTCTGTCATATATACTTGTTGCTATCTTGATCACGGTCTTGTAGCAGGTGATTGTAAACGACATCATGATTTTTAGTGCTAACAAATGAATTTTCTTGCATCATCAAGTCTGGTAGGGAGGGGGCAGTTATCGTGACCTGTGGTTTAATTAATCATTGATTCAAATGCAGTGTTTGTATACAAGCATACTTAGTAGCCAAAATAGCTGATTTAATGATTTTGTTTAAGCATTGTTAAATGTCATAATATATACCTCAATATTCCCACTAACTCCACTAACAACGGACTAAGACTCTAAACATTTTCCAATTAATATGAATCAAAATAGTTGGCTGGTCGTGGATTGAACCTTGATTATTAAACTTTCCCCCATCCTTTAAGATGAACCGGAAATTTTAGATAAATTAAAAAAATATTAAATTAATGAAACTTAATTGACCTAGTTAGGTTGATCAGATTTGGTGGATAATTTAAAAGAGAATTTTCTTAAATAAAACTATATTATTATAATAAAAATAATTGATTGAATAACTCGTAGGTTGACCCGGCGATCCAAGTCCTTTACTAAGATAGCTACCAAATCAAGTTCTAAAAATATTAATTTATCTAAGAGGAGGGTAAAATTATTTATAAAAAAATAAAAAGAAATTACATAATTTTCTAGCCTACCCATCTCTTTTTTTTTTTTAGATTAATATGGGTGTTCGAACCAGCTTGCGTGTACCTCGACTAATCCCACAGGCCCTGAAGTTAATAACCATGTAAGTCTCCAGTGGTTCTGAAATTTATAGGACTCGAACCGATGACTTTTAAAAAATAAATCTAAGACATGATCGGTTTTTTTTTTTAATAGAACCTGTTACGTGTCTTGTTGTTAATAATTATCAAAATTCTTAGACGATGGTAAATCAATATTGACCGTCACTTAACTCGTTCTAAATAAACATAGGGTTTATTTAGGGTTTTTGCCACAAAGATGCATACATAATTGCTAATTGGATGCATCCTAGATTTGGGCAATTTTACTCCTCTTTCTAGATGAACTGTGGCTTTGTGGAAAGGTGAAGATTTACTTCTGTCTCTAGCTACACTGCTGCTTTTGTGTAAAAGGTGACATGAAAGGCGGAGAGATCTCTTTAGCAACATTGTTTACAAAAACGACGGGTCTCTCTCTTAAATAGAAAGTCATTGTCGGTGCGTTCAGCTGGCCTTGTAGAAAATGACACAAATGACGGTGCCCTCGTCTGTCACTCACTTTCAGTGGCCTTGTAGAAAATGACATAAAGTTCATTTGCACTCGAGTTTCAATTATTTTTATTTTTTTATTTGAATTTTTTTATGTTATTAAATTGTTTTGATGTTTGATTTTTTAAAAATAAAAAAATATTATAAAAAACCAATTCCAACTACATTTATAAACAAACCCTGAAAAGATCACACACATATTATATTAAGATTACTACATAAATATTTAGTAGTCATAATATTATTTTAAAAGGTTGCTTGAGAGTGTGATAAAAAAAATTTATAGTATTTTTAATTTAAATATATATTAAAATAATATTTTTTTATTTTTATAAAATTAAAAAAACTGTAAAATTTAGTTGCAGCTTTTTATCATGAAATTACCTTTTGTTTCACTTGGACAGTTGGGCTGAGGTGATCGCATGACTAAACTCACCCTTTCCACGTGAAGGGGACTGATCTTGAACCTTCAGTAGCTAACAATTTCAAGAAAAAAAAAACACTAAATCAAGTATATATAATAATTATTATTAAATTCGGCTCAATCTAACAACGCAATCCAAAACTTATTCTGTACAAGTTTTATAAAATATAAAAGGGAATTGACTTTACGTGACACAATAATAAATTTGAATTAATTTATAATTCAGTTAAAATTCATTAGTTTTTTAATTATTTGTATTAAAATAATAATGTTTTTAATTTTTTAGAAAAAATCAAATTAACTTCACTTAATTTAATTTTTTTTAGATTAACGTCAGTGTCCGGGCCAGCCTGTGTGCACCTCGACTAATCTCACGAGCTCTAAAGTTAACGACTATGTAAGTGTTTAGTGGCCCTAAGGTTTGTAGAACTCGAACTGGTAACCTTTAGAGAGCAAATACATGATCTGACTAGTTGAGCTACACTTTTTAGAATTGATTTAATTTTTTAGATCTTGTTTGAGGGTGTGGCAGATGTTTTTTTAAAATGATTTTTGTTTTAAAATATGTCAAAATATTTTTTTATTTAAAAAAAATTATATTCAATATAATTTTTTTTAAAAAAAATATATAATAACAATGGGGTTTCAAAACAGTGACTAAATTGCTGAGTTGGTGACAACAATTTATGGCAATGTGGAGACCATGGATCTCAATACCCAGTCAGACATTGGATTAAAGTTTTTTAATACGGAAAATTATATGCAGTGGTCCTAGATTATCCTTCAATGGGAAAAAAAAAAAATCTTCCAACAGATTTGCTGTTTGACCTGAAAGGCAAAGAAATTAATGGCTGTCTAAAGTCATGAACATTTAAATACCCGAAACACCCTCCTCCTCCCAAACTATTTGCTTTCTACCATCATGGCCTTGTTTTATCCACGATCTGTTCATTTTCTTTTTATTTTTCTCAGATAATTTCTCAAAAGTATTTAAATCGCAGTTAATTTTTTTTAGTTTAACATGAGTGTTCAAGCCAGCTTTCACGTATCTTGACTAATTTTACGGGCCTTAAAGTTAATGACTATATATACTTCCAGTGACCATCATATAAGCAACCACAGGACTCGAACTTAAAATTATAGAAAAAATAAACCTCTTAATCCCAAACTTTTATTACTGGACCACCACCTAGATAATTATTGTAGTTAACTTTTAAACTTTAACTCAAATCTAAAATTAATCTTGGTAAAATCTGGTCTCTCTCGGATCTATTTTATGGTTAAACAAGTTTGGGTTTTACAATTTTTTTACTATTGAATATTATAAAAAGGTAATTTTTCATTAAGTTCAACATAAATAACTAGCTTTTAACTAAACTAGTATCCTATAGAGAAAATTAAAAATGCCACCAACTTAGATAAAAAAAAGGAAAAATTCTTGATTAATTTGCTTAAAAAATACAGTCCTAGAATTTAGTATGCATGGACTACTTTAATCCACGACCTTACTATTTTGAAAATATATACTATAATTCCAAGAGTAAGTATTAAATTATTTATAGTATTGATATCAAAAATAATTTTTTAATACAGTAAATATTTGGGAAATTTATAGTATTGATATAAAAAATAATCATATAAAAAATAATTGGGAAAATGATTTAGTCAATAATAAATTATTTTAATGTATTGATATTAAAAATAATGTTTTTTTTTAATTTAATATATTTTTAAATAAAATAAATACTTTAAAAAATAAAATTTATCAAACATTATCTAATACAGTGAAACAACGAGAGATGGCAGTTTAGGTATACCGAAAAACTCTTCCACGTAACGCGTCAAACCCCAAACTGGTTATCCCCAGTCACCTCCCTCCCACCGACAGCCTCTTCCCGGTCATAAACATGTCCGTGCAAAAATGATGCCCTCACCTTTTTAAATGCCAGCCAGCTTCCCGCACTCACTCACTGCTATAGCTCTCTCTCTCTCTTCCAGTTGCAGTATAAAGCTTCCCAGTTCACATGCCGTTTTAACCACATAGAGAGAGAAAATGAAAGGTAATATTTGTAGTTCTCACTAATTTGTTTATAGATAAGTGATAATCCCAAAGAGAGGAAGATCATTGTTGCCTCTCTTTATCTTTCTTTGCAAGCATTTTTTGGAAGCCGAGCAAACAAGACGATACGGTAACTTCTTCTTTCATTACTTTTGTTTTTTAACAGCGACAACAGCTGCTTAGCTTTCCCCAGTCGTTTCGTACAGTTCTTTGTTGTCGTTTTTGGAGCCATTAATTAGAGAAGACGAAGTGCATTGTGTTTTCTCGATTTGTTGAAGGTTACAGTTACAGATTATTTATTGTTTGTTTGAGAAGTAAGTGATGGTGTAGTAGATCTGGTTTTCTGAAGGTGATTGATTATAGTGAATGCTTGAAATTGGATTGGATTTGATGCTCTTTTTACCTGTGTTTTATTTTTATTTTCAATGGAGAACAACTGATTTTTGTATGTGATGCAGGATCTATTTTAAAATAAAATAAAATAAAAACGGTGTCGTTCTTCTTCAGAAATATCTATTCTCACTTTATCTTACTTTGAGCCAGCTAGTTTTATTCCCCCCCTTTTTTTTTGTGGGTGGGAGTGGTCAGTGTAGTGAGACTAAGCTTTATTTATATTAGCTTCTAAAACTATGGAAACTTGCTTTCTTATTGCAGGCTTTGCTCTGCAGAAACTAGAACGAGTTTCCTTTGCTTGTTACAAGTTGAGGGAGTCGGCTAATGATTGATAGGTAGGTGTGATTACGAATCTGGATTATAGCATTAACCATCTGAACTTTAATTAATATTTTTTATTTATTTTCTGGTTGGTTAATGATATTTTCTCTTGTTGACCGCAGCTTACTCGCTCGCCCTCTCATTTGTTGTGGAAGGGAGGAGGTGAGACAAGTTAATAATGAAAGAGAGTGACAAGAGAAGAACTCCCGGTAATAATCAGTCGAAGCGCTCGGGAAAAACTGAAAGGAGAGACCGTAAACCGAATCAAACGACGAAGGGGATTGAATCTAAATCCTTGCATGCTAAACCAGACTCCTCCAGTGCTATTTTAGTAAGTGATTCGAACACGGGCTCAGAGCCCTCTGAAGTTTGTGGTAGCTTTGTTATACATTATGTGGATAATGTCAACAGGTCTGAGGAGGCTCCTCAAGATTCAAAAGCCGATTCCATGATTGCCAAAGTGAACAAGGATGAGGCTTCAGATGACCATTCTGGTGACTTAGATAGAGAAGCCAAGGAGGGGAAGGAAGATGAGTCGGATTCTGAGACAACACAAGATTCTGTATCATCTCAAGGGGATTCGGTGACAGCTGAGGGTGAGAAAGTAGAAAACGTTTCGATAGTCCCAAAAACAGTTTCCAATAAGAATTTATCAGAAAGCGGTCCTCCGCGTGGATCAAGGGTGAAATCTGATCGCAACACATGTATATCCAGGTCTAAAGCAGTAAATAACACTCCTAAAAAACCTGCAAAAACAAATAAAGGGCCTTTGAAAGTTACTTCGAAAGGTTCTTTTGATAAGAATTCTAACGACATGAGAGTTCCTCCTAAACCTTCATTAGAATCTTCTGAAGGAGTTGATGATAAGCCTGCAGAAGATGTCAAAGAAATAGATTTTTTAGATGAGGCCTCAAATGGTACTCAGAGTGTTGCAATTGACAACGAAACAGATGGTGCTGAAGAAAATGGTGAGCATGAGGATGAAGCAGAATTAAATCAAAGGATTGAAGACATGGAAATGAGAATCGGGAAACTTGAAGCAGAGCTCAGAGAAGTTGCTGCTCTTGAAATTTCACTTTATTCTGTAGTCCCAGAACATGGGAGCTCAGCACATAAGGTGCACACACCTGCAAGACGCCTTTCCAGACTCTACATTCATGCTTGTAAGCATTGGACTCTAGTTAAGCGAGCTACGGTTGCCAGAAACACTGTTTCAGGACTTGTATTGATTTCCAAGTCCTGCGGTAATGATGTTCCAAGGCAAGTAAATATCACGTTTTATATTAAAATTTGTTTCCAAGTGTAGCTATTTTTTCATAGTGGACCAATAAGATTTTCGTTCTGTTTGTGAAGGTTAACATTTTGGTTGTCCAACACAATTGTGCTGAGAGAGATCATTTCTCAGGCATTTGGAAGTTCACGGCACTCAAGTCCCCTTGCAAGGCTTGCTGAGTCCAATGGGGGTAGCAAGAAAAGTGAAGGGAAGCCTACAGTACTGAAATGGAAGGGTGGTTCTGGTAGCAAACAAGTTAACGGTTTTATGCAGTTTGCTGATGATTGGCAGGAGACAGGAACCTTTACTGCTGCATTAGAAAGAGTTGAATCATGGATATTTTCCCGTGTAGTTGAATCCGTATGGTGGCAGGTAAGAAAGAGCGGGGATCAGTAAATTTTATAATTTTATTGTTAATGCTTGTAGGTAAACCATAATTATTGAAAACCCCTTTTTTTTCTCTCATTTTTTTTAGTAAATAAATTCCTGGCCTTGACTTCATTTAGTAAATAATCATATTTTCATTAATTCATTGTTAGAAAAACTGTTTGGGAATGTAAACAAATAAAGAGTGGCTTAGAGTCAATCATATAATAGCATTATAAAGCCCACTAGAAGAGCCAATCTATCATGATCTTCACTTAATTTACTACACAATTAAAACTCGCACCTACAAATACCTATAAACACCTAGGAGGGAGTGTTTCTCACCAATATGGAATATAATTCTTTTTCTTTTTTATTCACTTACAAACGATACCAGCATTCATGTTACGACCTTTACATTTTAAATTCATTTATCTTGGTAAACTTTATTCAATGTTCTGATGTTTTCAGGCTTTGACTCCACATATGCAATCTCCTACTGGGGATTTGTCCTCCAATAAAACCAATGGAAGGTTGCATGGACCAGCCTTGGGTGACCAGCAGCAAGGCAGCTTTTCTATCAACTTATGGAAGAACGCTTTCCAGGATGCTCTCCAACGACTATGTCCTGTTAGAGCAGGAGGTCATGCGTGTGGTTGCTTGCCCATCATTGCAAGAATGGTATTTAGTATTTCTAGTTGTTTGCCCTTCCTTTTCACCTGCAGTTTCTATATTTCAGTCTTACACGCATGACATTATAAGTTCAAGCCCGAGAAATATCCCATCTTTCATAAATTTTTAGCTGACTGTAGTCTGGTTTTGGCTTTGTTCTCAACTCTTGGCTTGGGTGGGTTACTTGGAATTTAATTTGTTTCACAGGTTATGGAACAGTGTGTTGCCAGGCTAGATGTAGCAATGTTCAATGCTATTCTGCGCGAGTCTGCCCATGAGATTCCAACTGACCCTGTTTCAGATCCAATCTTAGATTCCAAGGTTCTGCCAATTCCTGCTGGAGACTTGAGCTTTGGTTCTGGGGCCCAACTCAAAAATTCTGTACGTATTAGTACAGCCTTAAAATGATTTTACTGCCCCGTCCATTTTACAATTGCTTGAAATAGCGAGTACTATTCTGATGACTATAATTCTCTTCACTCTGGCCGAACAGTTTATTAAACTTGTCACTTTGCACTGATCTGCTAGATAAGCGTACTGTATCAATGGAAACTTTTTAGGCTTAAACATACTCAGTGAAGCTTAAATAGCACGATGTGGTTTTCATCACTCTGGCCAAACAGTTTATTAAACATGTCACTTTGCACAGCTCTGCTAGATAAGCGTGCTGTACCAATGGAAAATCTTTAGGCTTAAACAAACAGAGTGAACCCTTTCTAGCTTGATGCGGTTGTTTTCTGCATCACATATTCCTCTGCAAAATCAAGTTGAAAGTTTACTTTCTACAAGTGTTAAAACATCAATGGCTGACTCTCCATGCAGGTTGGTAATTGGTCTAGGCGGCTTACTGATATGTTTGGGATCGATGCTGATGATTGCTTGAAAGAAGATCAGCATGGCAGCGAGGATGATGACAAGCAAGATGGTGAAGCTAAACCCTTCCTTCTTCTTAATGACTTGAGCGATCTTCTGATGCTTCCAAAAGACATGCTAATGGACCGATCAATCAGGAGGGAGGTTGATTTTATAGTCTTATTGCTTTTGCATGGAAACATATGTTACTTGCACAGCCTTTGACTTAATTAATTTCACAACTGATTGATTTTCTACCTTTATGTTTCGAAGGTGTGCCCATCAATTGGTCTTCCCTTAGTTAAGCGGATACTCTGCAATTTTACTCCCGATGAGTTCTGCCCAGATCCTGTCCCTGGAGCTGTATTGGAGGCATTGAACTCCGAGGTAAATCTTTCTTTCCTGTCATTTCAATTTCATTTTGATGTTTAAAGCCGGATAGTTTTGGGAGAGCTGTCTTCTTTAGAGATAATACTGTCAAGCTTCGGAGATAACATGCTTAACAATGAAAGAATACCTATTTGGAGTTCTTGGACCACCTATGTTTTACAAGGGTGCTGATGTTACCTCATTGGCTTATATTATATGCACATTTGCCTTCCATGTCAGAACACTAAGCAAAAACAACAAATATAGAAACTGATGCAATAAGCCATCGGTGCATGTTTTTGACATTTGTCAGAGTACCGTGGAGTGGAGATTGTCAGGAGATGCTGCCAGAAACTTCCCTTATACAGCTGCCCCAGTTGTGTACACACCACCTTCCTCTGCTGATGTGGCAGAAAAAGTTGCAGAGGCAGGGACCAAGTCTCAGTTGTCCAGGAATGTATCTGCTGTGCAGAGGAAAGGATACACCAGTGATGAGGAACTGGAGGAATTAGATTCACCTCTCACGTCCATAATTGAAAGATTGCCATCATCCCCAGCTAGCATCATGGCCAATGGAAATGGAAAACACAAGGAATATGCAGCAGCAGGGGATTCGATGGCAAATGCAAGGTATGAACTTCTTCGTGAGGTCTGGTCTGCATGAGGATTGGGAGTTGATCTTGCTGTACATCTTTTCTTTTCTCTTAATTCCCTTCTTATCAATGTAAATACGAGGAAAAAAAATCACTCTTGAAAAATAAACAGTGAAAGATGATTCAAGGTTTCAGGTTTGTTCAAATGCAGCAGCAGAAGCCATGCCATTTGCTTTCTTGTAAACTACAGTTTTTCAGTTGCTATGAATTGTTTGGATGAGAATATTAATTTAATTAAATAAAAATACATTATCACCATTTACGTGTTAAGCCATCAATGGGTTGGGTTGATTTGGGTTTATAATTTGAATTAAATTTGACAATTATAATAAATGCTTACTAAATTAATATTTTTTTTATTTAAGTTAATATTTTTTATGTTTTATAAATTTTAGAAGATGAAAAATAATATTTTAAATATTTATTAAAATTTATATTTTACATCATCTAAAAATATAAAAAAATTATTTAATTTTTTTTTTATCAAGACTCTAGTTCCAATTACACTCTAAATCCAACTAATCAAATTCCCTGTCATCCATCGTTTCTTTCAAGAAACACAGAAAAATAAAAATAATAAAGGACCAAAATTACACTTAATTGAATCAAACTAAATAAGTATTAAAATTAAAAATATAGGCGGTGTTGTAAACAGTTTCAAAAACCCTAGTAATGAAAACAAAGAAAAAATAATTACTTCACAAACTAACTAGTGTTTTAGCCATAAGCCCTCCACTAATTAACTATTTTCCCGTTAACAAAGCAATCAGAATACATAGGGTTATTGATTGATACGTGTGATTTCCACTTAATAGTCTTAAACTCGAACATAAAGAGATGGGATGGGCTTTAGCAAAGAAGAAAGAGGATCCCCACTGTGTAAACCTAGTTCTTCCGGGCTTTCCAAACCGAAGAAAAGGGTGTTGTAAATGACATGAGCATATTCATGCTTGGGCAAATTCCTCAAATTTCCACTCCTGATTCTGCTGTGAACTTGTAAATACTTTCAGAACAACTACTATCATGTCTCGTCATGGAACGAGTCGAGATTTTTACCATTAGCATTGAGCAAGCTAGCAATTAGTTCTTTTAAAATAATTGCCTAAGCATTTTGATGTTTTAACTTGTTCGATCACTGTCCTGGCCGACAGGTCCAAAACCCCAAACCCAAAGTCTGGTGGAGCAGAGAATATCAAACAAACTGACATATTTTTCTTTATGTTTTCTTTTTAAGAGGAAAGTCAAAACGAGATATATGAAATCAAGTTTCATTTACATACAAAGACCAGAAGCAAAGAAAAACAAAGAGGGCTAATCTTCTGTTTCGAATATTTATACTGGGACTGAGTTCTCCTCGGGAGTGGACAAGTATGAGTCTGAAACGTGAGTTTTTGGGCCTAGAGACTGAAGTGCTCTAGTGACTTCAAGCATTGATGGTCGTTTCTCTGGCAGCACTGAAGTGCAACGAATGGCAATGTCTAGAGCTGCTAGCATCTCTTGTTGGGAAGAGTTTGATATCTTAGAGTCAAGAACTTGGACAGCTCCATTTGTGATGTTGATTTTCCTCCGAACCCACTTCACGATATCAACAGAGTCAGCTGGTTCTGCTCGGTCAGCTTGTCGGCCTGCTATCAGCTCTAGAAGCACCACACCGAAGCTGTAAACATCCATTTGCTCGGTTGCTTTCTTTGTGTATCCACATTCTGCAATGAGCAGCTAATGAGAGAACAATTCACAGAACACACACGATATGGATCTGTGAAGCTAATTTTAAACACGTGACAGAACAATCTGATCGCTGTAAATACAAAATACTAACTACGGATGAAAGAAGTGTACCAGGAGCATTGTAGCAAGAGTTTGCAGATTCTGAAGCAACAGTTGTTTGAAATGAGGCTTCTCCCACGATTCGGTCGAGAGCAAAATCTGTGAGCTTTGGTTCAAAGTCCGCATCCAGGAGGATATTAGTCGACTTAATGTTTCTGTGAAGTAAATGCTGGACATAATGCTTGTGAAGGTATGCCAATCCTTGAGCAACCCCAATGGCAATCTTCAACCTATCACTCCATTGCAACTGAAAGTCCGGTCTGCTAATTAAATCCCCTAAGCTCCCCTTTTGCAAGTATTCGTAAATTAGAAAGATTGATTCCTCTGAATGGCAAAATCCAAGAACTTTAGTGATGTTCTTATGTCTGATCTTGGCTAATGTCTTGACCTCAGCCTTCAATGCTTTTGGAGATTGGTTCCCGATGTTGACAAGCTTCTTCACGGCAACCAGTTCACCACTTGGTAAACATATAATGTACACTCTACCAAAAGCTCCACCATTTCCAACAGAACTTTTCTCATCCATTCCCATTACTAAATCATGCTCTGTGACTCTGAGAGGATAGAAAAACACCGAATGCCAACCACCCATTTCAGATTTCCATTTAGTGGATCGATGGAACACGAAAAACCCAGCTGCAACAAGCAAGACTCCCAGACCAAATGCTATAGATATAAGGGCACATGCCAATGAACTAAGACCAGCAGAATTGCGATGTCTTGGCAGATCATCAAAACAAGAATTGGGCAATCCTGGGCCACAAAGGTGAGGATTTCCTTCCAGGAATGAAGCAGGGAGTCCAGAGACTAGAGCTGGGGGGACTTCTCCAGATAGAAGGTTAAAGGATACATTGAAGAGAGCAAGCTTCAGATTTTGAAGCCCTTCTGGGATTGAACCAGTGAGGTTGTTATCAGAAAGATCAAGGTAAGTCAGCACAGGCAAATCGGCAAGGGATGGAGGGATTTCCCCAGTAAGACTATTGTCTGCCAAAGACAAGGAGACCAGTTTCCTGCACTTTTTCATCTCTGGAATTTGACCAGAAAGAGAATTGTGGGATAAGTTTATGATACTCATAACAGGGGAATCACAAAAATTCGGAGGTAATTCACCATAGAGACCATTAAGAGATGCAGAGAATCTATACAAGCTCTTAACCAGACCAAGACCATGGGGAATTTTTCCAGTGAAGCTGTTGTTATCTATCTGAACTTGCTCCAATTGAGCTGCCATTGACATTGAATCTGGTATTGCACCAGAAAATCTGTTGTTCTCAGCTCTAATTAGCTTTATTTTGCTTAGTGACCATAACCCACCTGGGAGATCACCAGAAAACTCATTGTTTTGAACTTGAAACCTCTCAAGATTAGAGCATTCACTAATGGAGTTTGGTATCGAACCATTGAAGAAATTAGTGTGGAGACCGAGGTTTTTAAGGCCTGGTGCGCTGCATATATCATTTGGAAATGACCCTAAAAGCTTGTTTTGAGAAACATCAAAAGACACTAAGTTCTTAGAAGAAGACCCTAGTGTTTGAGGAATCATACCACTCAGATTGTTCTGTGAGAGGTCCAAAATGGTTAAACTTTGCAAACCCACAAAAGAATCAGGAATTTGACCATAAAAACCAGAACTTTGCAACAAAAGCTGCTCAAGCTTCCCAAGTTTCCCAATCTCACTAGGAACACCACTCATCAAGTACAAATTTTGAGACAAATCAAGAACAACAAGCTCAGTGAAATTCACAAATACAGAAGGAACACTACCTGAGAGCAAGTTGCTTCCCAAGTTGAGTACTTGCAACTTCACCAATGAGCCAATGCTTTCTGGAATCCTTCCCTCAATATGGTTCTTGCTAAAATCAAGAACTCTTAGAGACTGAAACTGAGAAATCTGATCTGGGATAGGACCCCAGATGAGGTTGTTACTGACATTCAAACTCTCCAAAGAACTACATTGAGAGAGGTGTAAAGGTATAGGCTGGTTAAAAAAATTGTCAGCAAGATTGAGAAGAGCCAAATTGGTTAAATCACAGATTGAAGAAGAGATTTCACCAGAAAGATTCAAATTTTGAAGGTTGAGAGAAGTTACAGTGAGTGAAGGTGAAGTAGAGCAGGTGATTCCAGTCCAGTTACAGTGATGGGCATTTGAGCTGTTAGACCAGCTTGAAAGAGAGTTCTTGGGGTCTTGAATGGAGTCTTTGAAAGAAAGTAGGATATCAGCTTCAGTTGAAGATGCTGCTGTGCTACACATGAAGAATGCGAGGCTAAGACAGAGAACAAAAGTGTATGTGCAGGTGGTAGCCATTGGAGAGAAAGTGAGAGAGAGCCTGGTTGTGTTATTTCGATGTTTTTCTATTTATCAGTGAAGCGAGGACTGTGAGTGAGCTTGGCTTAAAGAAATGGTTTGCCAGATGTTGATGGGTTAAGAAGAGTATAATTAGAAATCTTTTGGGTGAAAGCGATAATAGAAGGTGATTCAGATTTTAGCATGCATTCGATACAGTGGATGAATGATGCTGATTTTTTTAAATGTTTTTTTATTTAAAAGTATATTAAAATATTTTTTTTATTTTTAATATCAATATATTAAAATCATTAAAAATATTAAAAATCAATTCTAAACACACAAGTAAACAATACTTTATGGAGTTACCTTGGAGGGTTCTGGGTAGGGTTTGCTTTAACAGATCATTTGGAATTGCGTTATAAATAATATTTGTTAAAAAAATATAATTTTTTTATGTTTTTTATTGTTTTGTTCTTCTGAAATGAAAAATAATTTTAAAAAATAAAAATATATATTATTTTAATTTATTTTTAATAAAAAAATATTTTAAAAAATAACTACAATCATACTCCCAAACACCCTAAATTAACATTTTTCATCAATCAATAATAATAAAGAATTCAAAATTATTTTTTTATAATTTTAAATTATTTTAATATAATAATATTTAAAATAAATTTTAAAAATAAAAAAATATTATTTTAAATTATTTTTAAATAAAAATAATTTAAAAAATAATAAATATTCTTAAATATTTTACACTCGAAGAATTACCCGTGCCACCCAACCATTTATCATTTTGCGATAGAAAATGGAAAAACAGGCGACGGTCCACTTGATTTCTCTTCGATATTACAGTTACAGCCACAGCTGTAAAATCAAATATAACGTGTTTTTACTGTATACATTACTGTACCCACCTTCGTAAATTATTGACAGCACTGTTGACTTTTTTCTCTTCTATCTTGACCGTTGACCTTTATCTCCTTGCTATTTCATCCTCGTGATTTATATTGTCGTAGTTTTATCTGTTAAGATTTACTTTTCTTCGCATGCTATTATTGCATATACGAAGTGCGAAAATATTGTATATCAAATTAAATATTAATATTATAAAATAAAACTTTTATTTATAATTAAAAAATCAAAAGAACAAGGAGTAGAATTAACACATCTAACAAACAACAAAGCACTTTTTGTTTTCACTGTTTAGGGCATGGAGAAGTTTAGTTTAGTCATTGAAGTTTCAATTTATGCATTATTTAATCCGTGATATTCTAGAATTTACATTTCACTTCCCAACTTTATTTTTTCACGTTTCATTCTCTAGAAGTTAAGATAAAAAAAAGTTCAGCTAACTATATTACAGCTACAAAAAATATATATATTAAAATCAATATGTTCATTTTAGAAAAAAAAAAGTTTAATAACAATGATTTTTTTATTAAACATATTGGAAAAAATAAATTAAAACCCGGGAAGTTTTTTTAATCCGGTTTGCTTCTTCTTTTAAGTGATTGGATAGTGTTTTATATTTAAAATGAGTTTATTGAATTTTTAGGGTATTCTTGAGATAAAAGAAAATATGGTGAAATTTTAATTTATAAATAAAAAAATTGATCACATAAAAACAATTTAGTAGACGATAAATTGTATATCCTAGTAAAAGAAAGGGAAAAAGGTGCACAACCCTAGGTTTTTTTCGCTTCTAGACTAGGTGGGTGAACTTAGCTTTCTAAGACCAGTAGCGCTCATTTAATTATTTATTTATTTATTCAAATTAAATTATAGAGAATATGTACAAAATTACCGGGTTATTTCGTGACTTTAAAATAAAATTATAGTTTGTTATAATTAATAATACTAATGATTCTTTTAGGAACACTTTTATATGAATTTATATATTTATTTAATAATAATTCAGGATAGGAAAAATTCTAGGCTCCACCTTACTCACCTGTGATAAGATATGTTTTTTTTTAAAAAAAAAAAAAAGAAAAAAAAAACACGAATAAAAATATGTTTCTACCATGGTTCCCCGACATCATGCGGTGGAAAAAACTATTATAGCTCAGAGACAGTCTTTTTACTATTGCGGTGAAAATATGCAGATGACACTGTCTGCCCCCCGCAACCAAACAGTGACAGCTACATTTGGACCACTGGATCGAATACTATCGTACGGTATATAAATGGCCGCGTGTTGAGCACATATGCAATGCTTCTATCCGTTTGTACCCTTTCATTTTAATCCAAGAATTCTCGACTGTATAATTAATTAGCAAATGTTACCCATCTAATTTTCTTTCTTGTATATCTAACATGAATTATTGTATATTTTGTATTTACGTACTTGCCGGGGGATTTTATCGTGTGTGTGTGTGTATAGAGATCAAAACTTATATTCACTTCACAATGGGACTGGACAACGTATAAATGTACCAAAACTGAATGTCTAATTAGACCAGTAATAGGATGTGTGGTAGCGTGGTCTGGTTATTTTTTGAAGTATTTTTTATTTAAAAATATATTAAAATAATATTATTTTAATTTTTTAAAAAATAATATTTTTATATAAAAATAATATTTGTATATAAAAATTATATTGAAAAATAATAAATAGCATATTTCTAAATACTCCTAACAAATGCTGAGTTCATGGTCTTGGTTGATAGCCTGATGCAGGTGGAAATGGGGCATCACAAGTTAATAATTGCAATTGGTGTTGACATTTTGTTTGACAATTTTCACAAAAACGCATCAATTTTCAAAGATTCTCATCCAAACCATCATCAATGTAACACGATGAACAGTAGCAGATAGAAAAGGAATTGCACAGGAAAATGCTCCATAAACTTGATAGAATCGTCAAAGTGATGAAGTATTATTATCTGATCAAAGCCGTCGTTGAAAGAAATAAAAAGTAGAAACCAGAGGCCATTTTGGCTCTCTGCGTCAACTTCATGAGCCATGGAGCGTTGTCCTCAAGTGAACACAGTGATATATTTCCGGGCATGAATTATCGAACCAAGACCAGGAACAGGACAGTGACTCCAACCAAAGTCAGAACAGACGGAATAAAACAAGAGAAAAGGGAACAGAAAAAATAGAAAAGGAACCAACCACTATAAAAGAACCCAGAAAGTCTCCTCTTCTCGTGAGTGAAAGAGAGTGGTCCCTGAAGATTCTGAGAAGAAGAGACAAGAGTCTACCTCGCACGTACCGATGTGCCTCCTCTTTTCAGTGACCCATAGACATCATCTTGCATGGGTTTTGTCATCGCTATCCTACACTGTTGTCTGTCAAGGCCCAGAAATACCCTAAAACTATTGCATGGATGTTAGTTTTACTCTTCAATGATTTTAATTTCTCAATTGGTGTTTTCTATTAAAAAATAAATGATAAAGTTTGTTATAAAATGACATTATCTCTTGACATTTGAAGGATGAAATTGATACAAGATTTTATTATCAAAGAACCATCTCAATCCAATAGTTTAAACTGTTAGGTAAGGTTCTAAAATATGATTTATATAATTTTCTAACGCACCACCTCAAGTGAAAGCTCTTTGAAATTGAAACCTGCACGGATCTATATTACTTTGTGCTTATTTTTTATCAAATAAATAGGGATGGTGAGATTCGAACTCGTGACTGCTTGGTTATCAAGATTCTGATACCATATCAAGTAATCATCTCAATCCAATATCTTAAATCATCAAACAAAATTTAAAAATATAATTTATATTATTATTTAAAATTTATTTTACAGGCAGAAACATTGCAGGGTTTTACTGGCAAAATATTCCATTGTTATCGCTAAAAAAAAAAATTGAGCATCAAAAAACAAGAGGAGAAAGAATGAGGATGAGAGTGAGAAAGAGAAAATTGGTGTTTGGTCACTGTCTGGTTACAGTTTTGCATCGATTTTGATGGGTTCTCTCTGGTACAGCAGGAAGATCACCCGGTTTCACCGCTGAGTTCATGAGGCCATGTCGTACAGCAATTTGTTTTTCTTTCTCACTGCCCAGATTAATGGTGAGGATCTGCTAGGATCCTTAGGACAAATTCTTTTATTACAATTATAGAGTATCTATCAGGACCATCTTTGACTGGCAGTGAATCCAATCAAAGATTGGTCCCAACATGGTCGACTGCATGACGATTGATGCGGATTGGATGGTTTTAAAATTTCCTTTGTTTTGTTAACTACTGTAATTATGTTTGCTTTTATTTTTTTAAAATGTTTTGTATTTAAAAATATATTAATATAATATTTTTTAATTTTTTAAAATTTAATTTTATTATCAGCACATCAAAATAATCTACAAAATTAATTTAAAACAAAAAAAATTATTTCTTTTTAAAAGCATAACCACCCATCTCAAACAAACACAACCAAAACCTCAATCAAAGTTGACTTGGTTGAAGACACAACCATGAATTAAACAAGTTAATCTAAATTAATTAATCAAACAAAGTTTTAATTTTTAAAAAATATATATTAAAAATAAAACCATTTTGATAGTTTTTAAAACTAAAAAAGTACCATTTTAATACTAAAAATGACTTATTTACTAGCCCAGCACGAATAAATACTTGGATCCGTCTGGTCTTATAACTAAGTCAATTGTTTGTGAGTATAGTTAAGTTATATTTTAAAAAAATAAATTTTTTTTAAATTAAGCTAATATTTTTTTAATTGTTTCTATACAATGATATCAAAAATATATATAAAAAACACTTTAAGAATCACAAGCATGCTCTCCTATTGTTGTGAGTAAACAATTTCTGAGGTTTTCGAAACCATTCACCTCCACAAGCATCTTCCTCTACATGAACAGTACAATTTTTGGATGCTCTGGTACATACAAATTTTTTATTTTTAATTTCTGATCAGTGACTGCAGAGCCGGGGAAGGAGACAAGCTCTTAAATTCGAGCCCTTGTCCTTGTCGCTTAACCAGTAACGAATATGATGAGATGTGAGATGGGATTGATAATGGAGCCCTTTTTAATATTATTTCTTGGAGGGTCAATGGAATCTTGGGTTAGCTAAGAAAATATTGGGATTTTAGGGTTTAGAAATATTTATTTTCTTTCTCAATTCCATTTATTTGTTGACGTAAATGAGATTTCTTTCCACCGATAAAATAAGTGACTTAATAGTATAAATGGACTTGTTTTCCATCTTTTCATCTCTGATATAAAATAGAAATTCCATGTAAATATATGTAACAATAAAATTTATGATGATTTATTTATTTATTTTTTAAAAAAAAAAAAGAAAAGAAGGTGAGGGATTTTAAAGAGCAGCTTTAGTGGAGACCAGAATTGATTGCTAGGAAGGTTCTGAGTGACAATTGGCTGTAGTCCATTGACAGCAATGAGATTGTACATTCCGTACAGACTTCTCACTGCAGAGTAAAAAAACACGGCAGTTGCAAACCGAAGGGTTTTTTTTTTTTTTTCAACACGGGAAAAAAAAATGATAAAGTAACCCAGTTGAAAAATATATTTAGGCTACTGTTAGACGAGTCGCAAATATTATAAGTAATTTGTTTCGAATTAAAAGCTTGTTATATGTGGATTAATTTATAATGATGTGAGTGTGAATTTAATATTTGAGTTTTTTATGATTATTGAGATTAATACGTTGAAGATCTATTTTAATAACAAATTTAAATGAGAAAACTCTTTTAATATGGAGTTCATCCAATTTCCAAGTAATTTTCAAAAAACTACAAAGACATCACTAATAAATAGTCTATCTAGGTTAGGTGGTAATAATAACAGACAAGTATCTCTAATGAAATTTGTTAACATGGAACTTCAGTTAGGTATGACATCTGCTTCATATTTTTATAGAGTCATAACCAAGTGAAAAGCAGCAACATTTATGTTAAAATGTCGTCAGGATGAGACGTATTGTGGCAACACCACACTTAATTTATGTCATAACAGGCTTTAAGAGATTGAGAAAGTTGAACGTTTTAAAGCTGTATTAGCAAAAAAATAAGATTGCTTATCATGAGAGTGTTGGGGATGTTGACCCATCTACGAATATCCTAAACCTGTCCACGAGCATCTCATGCATTGCCACGAGCGATCCATGTCCATACATGAGCTGGGGTGATATTGATCATCCTCAAACATACAAGGATATTACAGACATGACTCCAAGTTGAACGAGATGAGAAGATTATTAGATATAATTATATATCATGATAATTGTGGATATGTATACAATTAGCTTTATTTTTAATAAAATATTATATTATTTTAAATGTTAGTGTATAGTTGTTTATGTAAAGTATATTTTAATAATGAATAACTGGTTACTTGTGATTGAGTGAATTAATGTTTTTTTTATATATATATATATAAAATAACACGACTGATAAATAATATTTATAATAGCTGAATCGCACACTACATATGTAACTCGGACGTCACAATATCTGTGACTCTCTAAACTCTGGCGGACTCCTAAATTTTTTTTCCTGTTACTTTACAAATTAATTATTTTAGATGTGATAACTTACCAAAACACCAACGGAAAACAGCTTCCTACTTTATTTCCAGTTGACTTTTTTCACCCAAATCTTGACTTTAAACTGTGAAAGTGCAAGGCTGGAAGAAGAACACCATTATTGCATCCTGTGGCGAAAGATCTACTAAAAATTTTCACTGTCAGGCCTGCTTTAAAAGCATCCCAGGAAAATTCGAATTTTTATAAAGTATAAACATTAGCACAGTTTAGGGGGAAAAAAGCAAATTAGCATGGAAAAAAAATATTTTTAAAAAATAGCATAGAAAAACTGCAGTTCTTGCTTGCGAATTAAAAAAAAAAAAAACACAGGTGAGAATTCCGGTTATAAGCAAATTAGGGAAATTTAATTGATTATTTTCGTGATCCGCATCAATTATAATGCTTCTTATTTTTTAAAAAATTATAATTAAGTTTATTTATTGTCCTCTTTTTAACGGATAAATTATGCTATTTATATCTTATATTTTATCTATTTTTATATTTGAAGAGTGTTTTTTTTTTAAATTATTTTTTATTTTAATTTGCTTCAAATTTTTTTTATTTTCAGATCGTTTGGATGTGTTAATATCAAAAATAATTTTAAAAAATATTATTTGAATATATTTTTAAATTAAAAATACTTAAAAAAAACCGCTACATCAATGTCAAACGGGTTTTAAGTATTATGTAATTTATGATTAAGAATCATATGGCAATGGCAGTTTCTGTTTGATTTTTTTTTTTGGAGCAATGTGGCAATGGCAGCTGAGAGACTAGAAATTATCATTTAGAGAGATGAAGAGTAATTAGTCAACGTGGTTATAATATATAGCCCAAAAAAACACTACTATAGTACACATTAAAGGGGTGATTTTTATTTTTCTTTTTCTTTTTTTCAATGAAGAACATGATTGCCATTTGGGATTTGTATTGTTGCCTTTCCAACTATATATAGTGCATTATTATTTTAACAGGAAAAGAAAACAATGTAGTATAATAATAATAATAATTAATTCAATGCGATTGCTAAAAGGAGGCCATGCATGTTAGCTCATAATTTCGATTCACTATTTACCCAAAAGAGGTCCAAGAAAAATCAAAGGCAAATCCCAAATACTTTGTATCAAGCAACCATCATTGGCAGGAGTCATTGTTATGTAATCAAGAGGGGTCGAAGAAATGATTGAATATTTTCTTATACAGGGCTGCTTCGTTAATTTTTGCAGGCGAGTCAGCCCTTTTCAGGCACATCGTTTATGCCATTCAAACACGTATCACCATGGATTAATTTTATTTCTCCCACAAATATTTCTCTTGGCAATTTCATTGTTTTGTTTGGCGTAGGGCTGGTAGATTAGAATGTCAACCAATTACACGTTGTTCAACAACTAAAAGTTATGCTCTAAACTATGTAGTATAGTAATTATTATTATTATTTAACCAGGAGTGACCTAAAAGGTTTACTTGTAAGTATAATTAAACAACTAAAATCTCCTATTTCAAAAAGTTTTGCATGCATATTCTCTAGTGTAGTAATCAATAGTCAACTTTAAAATGATAGAAAGACAGTCTGAAGCATCCAAGGCCATAAAGATACAAACTCCTGTTGGCTCGAGAGAGAGAGAGACTTATGGGTGTTTGAGCTAGTATTTTGGCTGTAATATTCCCTAGAGAGAGAGAGGAGGGAGGTTTTATGGGTGTTTGAGCTAGTATTTTGGCTGTAATATTCCCTAGACAGAAGCCCCTCCTCCCTCAAGTCCCAACAAAGGATCTGAGGGTGCCCTCTTTGTCATTTGATGAAAAAACCAGGCATGATGTGGTGGGCTGTTGAAAGTTTGCTATCATCAAGTCTCACTTATTGCATTGAAGAAAGCTATAAGAACAATACTCAATACCCAGCATTGCTTTCAACAGACGGTGGCGGTAGGGACACCACTCCTTTGTTTTGCTTGCCATGTTCCTCTATGTCCTCCTTGTCCGACTATTAATAATTATCATTATTTGGTTACAGGATTTAACCCCTGCACATTAGAGTATGAATCTTTGACATACTTAACCCCCCAGGGTGAATTTGATTACCCTTTAGATTCATCAATATTACACTTTTTTTTTTTATCAGGAGTGTTAAAAAAAACTAATTTATCTATAATATTTGTATTATCTAACCTGATGCAGCACATCAAAGTCGAATAATATAAGTATTATAAATGATAATGAGTCAAAAAAACTAATAAAAAAATATCATAGGTCAGGTGTGGGATGGAATTTTGAAAACCTGCTCAACCCGACTTAACCTATATAACCCAATATAAGTAATCCATTCATTGGTATAAATAATATTTTTCTTTCTCTTCTTCATTTCTTTCTTTTCTTACCTTCACACTCGCATATCTCTTTTTTTGAATCTTTTTTCCTTCAATTATCTTCTTCAAACTTCATATACTTAATTACTTATTATTTTTTTATCTCTTACTCGCATAACTGATTCTCTTGGTAAGCAGTGAATTTAAAATTTCTTTTAAAATTTGATCTGATAATGATGATAATGAAGTGACAGTACATTTTACAATTTTATTATTTTTTGTTTGGTAACTAAAAATCCATGAGAAAACAAATGAAAATTTCTGTAATCCAGGTTGAACTTTTATTTTTATAATCAAATCACAACCCTGAAAACACTTTAAAGTTTCTTCTTGCTGGTATGTTTTTGTATTACATTGTACCCTAATTGTTTGATAAGATACTTTACTATAATTTTTCTTTTGTTTTTATGTGGAAATTATAAGTTTTTATGTTGCCTCTAATATATGCATTTTAGAGGTCTTATATAGTTTCAACAGTTGCAATCCAACATTTTTCTTAGGATCATTGGAGAATAAGAGAATCAATATGCTCAACTCGTAAATATTTATAATATCTAAAAAAAAAAAATCCCAACCCATTCAAGTAAAAATAATAATTAAATGTGTCAGGTTTAAATTTTATAAATTATCTTAAGTTGTGTTAAATACAATTATAAGTAAAGAACCGACCCACTCTATCCATGAGTAACCCTACTTTTTTCATCCACATGGTTCTATTTTTTTTCTATTTCAATCCTGTAATTTCATTAAAGATTCAATTTTATCCTTGACTGTAAAATAGCTTACGACGTCTAATGGAAAGCAGTGTCATTTCACCTTTTTTTTTCAACTTTTTCACTACTCTTCTTTCTTCATCATTTTTATACTCAATCCTCATACATATGATGTTATCTATAAGAGCAATCGAGACAAGGGGGAAGAAAACTCGAAAAACAAGTTAAATGTTGCGCTCTCGGTTGATTCTCATGAGCTATTAGCAAAATATGGGTAACAGATTTTTTATCAAAACTAAAAGGGTAAGATGGAAATATTCAGTGTAAGGATAGAAGTGATACGGTGGTGGATCAATGAGGCAAAAGGATATACCTCGCCAAAACATAGCTTGAAAGTGAAAAAGGAAAGCATGAAGCCCACCCATGGTAGTCAAGCTCCCAGTCCCTCACAGCAGGGAGAGGGCCTAAAGAGAACTGGGGCTGGGTTATTATACTTGAAATTTATTTGAGATTATAGTAGTGATTGAGGTTTAAAATATTTTTTATTTAAAAAAATATTTAAATAATTTTTTTAATTTTTAAAAATTATTTTTAAGATCAATATATCAAAATAAATATTAAAATAATTTAAAAACATTAAAAAATATTAAAATATAAAAAAATAAAGTTTAAACCACATTCCCACAACTCTACTTCGAAGCAAGAATCCCCATAAAGTAAAAATGCCCAGTGTTTATTCTTCCACTGCCTCTCTAACATCTCTCTTCAAATGGGATGTTATCAATTGCTCTAAAGGCAGGCAAATGGGATTTCATCAAGTGCTTTATTGTGTGCTCACATTTTCACAGGCATATAAAATCAATTGACAACTAATGCATTTCCATGCGAATTTTCTCCATCAGAGTTTGGAAGGACAACAGAAGTTGGTCTAATCACACTTTTTTTTCAGGAGACGAAAATGTTACATGTCGAGAACCCAGGTACCCTGGATCTATCCCTACCCTTCTCAACTCAGAAATCCAGGAGGTCAATTGGCAGTAAGTTTTAGCAAATGAGGGGCACATCAAGCTCGCAACCGATGAGCAGAGCCACCTCCGAGAAAAAAAAGATTGACGTAAAGAAAAAGGCAAAGAAACTAAATACTCAACAACCATTCTGACCACATTACAGGCTTCAAGAACTTCATTCGCAGTGAGGGTGGGGGGGGAGCCTCGGAGGGGATGCTGTTCAAGTCTTTGCCATTAGGCAAAGAGCCACCTCCGAGAAAAAAAAGATTGACGTAAAGAAAAAGGCAAAGAAACTAAATACTCAACAACCATTCTGACCACATTACAGGCTTCAAGAACTTCATTCGCAGTGAGGGTGGGGGGGGAGCCTCGGAGGGGATGCTGTTCAAGTCTTTGCCATTAGGCATGTTCAGGCCAACAGGAGTTTTGATAAGAAACTGAAGATTGAATTCCAATCCGATCTTGAACACAAATTAAGTTTCATAGAACTTTCGGGTTACAATAAAACACAAACAACACAAAGTGATAAGAGAATATAATAAATATATTCAACATCAAGGACAAGAGGGAAATGAGGCTAATATAATCTGAGCTTGCCGATATAAATGCACAACAAAAACTAAGAAGGAAAAACCACCTAATCCCATCAAAGGAAGCCTAAGAAACATTCTCCCCGAAGCCTGTCCCAACTCAAGAAAAAAATGGATGCATAGTTGATAACTGGAGGAAAATAAATTGTACCTTTACCTTAGCAATAAGAAGAACAAAAACCAAGTCATCATCTATAGCAGTCACGCAACAAATTACATCGAGAAAAGGAGATGCCACAATTTCTATCCTGGGACAGTGTATCCAACAGTTTAGCACAAAATGCACCAATGCATAGGAACTGTCAGTTCTAATTGACTATATTAGGAGGAAAGCATTTCCACAGAGAATAACACCAAAAGACCACATATGAAAAGTTCCTAAAATGAAACACCCTTGAGCCTTTTGATGGTAGACATCTACAGCTCAAGGAACCCTTTATCCAAATATCAAGCAAACAATCGTGCAGAAAGTGAAAACAGGCTGCCAGTAAATGGTTTTACACAACATTGCTTCAGACCATTGAAGAGCAGATAGGTAGAGTAAAAGCATTGAACTGCTAAAAGATTTATGAACAACTGAAAAATGTACACATATACACATTGGGGCAGATCAATTTTCCATGCAATACCAGAAAGAAATGCGTACCAACCAGCAAATAACATGACAAAGTAACCCGTAACGATGTCCACAAACCAACACAAATAAAGACTTGCACACTGGAGCTAACAAAGGAACCCTCGCCAATCAACTAGAAATATAAAGTTCCCTGGACTGCGACAATGTCCTATCATGCTCTGAACCATTTTTATCAATAAAGGACACTAGACAGGACAAAGCTGCCACACTTAAACCAGGACACATGGACAGAAGGAGAAGAATCATACTTGATTACATAAACAATCACTTCAGTCCATGGCTCTTAGATCTTATCAAGCTTCTCTGCCTTGACAACTGGGTTGGCTCTAGCAATAGCATCACGAGCAGCAGTCCGATAATCAAAGGGACAGTCATGCTTGTCAGAGTAACGATGAACTGCACAGAACAGGTTTCCACATCTACAACCGAACCCTGTTAAACCAACACGCTTTCGGCAAGCGGTACACCTACTGGGTCCTTCTTTTTCCTTCATCTCAGAAGGCTTGCTTGAAGCAATGGATGGTTCTGTGGAGATGATTTTCACCTCTACAGGTGCAGCTTGTACATCAACGGCACCAGCAACCACAGGTTCTTTTCCATTCCCGCTAGAGTTTCCATTCACAATGCTTTCAATGGATGATGCTGCCAGTTGGGCTTGTTGCTGGTTCAGGATGATGTCCTTGTGGCACTTGGAACACATGTTCATGGTAGCAGCACTTCCAAAGAAGCCACAGTTGTTAATGCAGAGGATGGGGCCCTCTGGAGCTTGGCATCCAGTCTCATCATGAGACTCCATCTTCTCAAAAATCCTGCAAGGAAATCACCTCATGATATACAACCAGAGCACATGAGCAAACACCACAACCCATTCACTGCCAGACAGATGCTAATTTTCATAGGATATAAGCACGATCCTTTACATACACACCGAGCGCATGCATCCTTTGGTTCAAGCATACAAATAGGATGTTCAACTCCCTAAAAGCAAATAGGAAAAAGAAAAGGAGAAACAAGGTTATGCAAAAAGAGCAACTAATTTTTACCTACAGCGTCAAGGGCACCCTAGTTCACAAGTAACTGAAGTTTCCACATAAACAGGACATAGGCTCTCTCTTCCTTCCATAAAGGGGAAAGCAAAGGAGAAAGAAGACAGCGCCAAATGAGAAGAGATTCATATGCATGAGCAGTTGAGAGAGTTTAAACAGCTAGAAAGCCATGCCTTCCTATGCAAGAACAATAAATGAGGGGCCTTCTCATGCAACACACATCCTCCCCGTCCTGAAGCTCCCAGTCAAGAGCCACACTATCTGCTGCTTTTTTTACTCAAACCATGCACCTTCCTCTTCGGAGAGAGAGACAGAGAGAATCATTACCAAAACAAACATCCATAGGTAAAATAAAACCTTCCCAGCTTCAGCGTAACTCCTAATTACCTAAAATGTCATCTATCTATCACTTTGAGGAATTGTTACTCGTCAAAATTGAAACAAAAACAATCGTTTTCACCTTATAAAATGACACCCCAGATGCCCAAAACAGCATCTAAACCGATCAATATCTGTGAAAACAGCCATAAACACATGATTGACAATTAAAGCATAAATTTTTACCATCAATTTTACTCCAAAACGCTAAAAAGTCAGTAAATCATTGAGAAATTCACTTCGAACATGCATGGTATACATAAAACACTCAGTTTCTCCATTAATACACGGAATTCAGCATCCAGAAGCCATAATATGCAAAGTTTTCATTTAAATTAATTAATCAGGATTCCATTTCATTTACTTTCTCATCGGTTTCAATTAAAACACAAATAATAAAACCAAAAAATGTTAAAAAAATAAACCCACTGACCTCTTTAATAATTCTGGCCGATCTTGACTAACAAAATCGAACCAGGTAGTTTCTATCAAGCTAAAAGCAAGAAAAAAAATTCAAAATTCAATTAGAAAAAAAATCAATTAAATTAATAAATCTAGAAGAAGACGAAAAAAAATCAGAGACAGCCTTACCTTAATCAAAGAGATAGAATCAATCGTGGGTTATTATCGAAGAAATCGAGACCAAAGAAAGAGGAAGAGAGACGGAGAGAGATTGGGTTATTTTCGGTGGTGTTTGTTTTTTATATTTTTGGTATTTTTAATTTTCTAATACTAGTTTTTCTGTATATATACATATATCTATTTAGGGCTGGTGGTGTTTATTTGGTCCTTTAACTCTCTATCTTATCTTATTTTGATCCTTTTATTATTATTTTTTCAAATGTCATCTTTATAACTCTTTATTCATGTATTCATGAGCTCGGTATAATACTAATATCCGTTGATATTAGGGGTGATTATTTTCAATTTAGTTTGATTTTTAAAAAAAAAATTAACCAAACTGAAATTTAAAAACAAAAATCAAAACCAAACCGAAACTGGTTCAAACCGACAGGTTTCGGTTTTTTGGACAAAAACCGGTTTGACTCAGTTTTTTCCGATTTGACTTGGTTTTTTCTGGTTATTTTTTGTTTGGGTTCGGTTCGTTTGATTTTTTCGATTTCAGGTTTATAAAACCGAACCAGTTGATTTTTTCAAAATTTTAATCGGTTTTTTTTACGGTTCGATTTTTCAATTATTTTTTTTCCGATTTTCTTGATTTAATCCATTTTTTTACTCATCTCTAGTCAATATATGGCACCAAGCTATTGAAACTAACCACCCTGTACTCAAAGCTATGTCTAAAAGCTGGTTTTCTCGCATTGTTACTTGAAAAATTAACCATATGATTACCTAGAACTTGTAGTAAATAGATCTTGACTTTGAGAAAGGTAATTACAATCCACACCAATCACACACTCTCTCTTTCCATGCTTTCCAAGTCACTTCTGATTATTTTTTATTTTATTGGTTGACAATTTAATTAAAAAATTCTGGTCATTAATCTCTTTAGTTATGTATTCAAAATCATTCTTGTTACTCGTATGTATTTTTTAAAATATACGATTGCAGGGGTATTTGAGAGGGATTTTTAACTAGATTTTTCAAAAAGCTTTGTTTAAAATCATTTTATTTTTGTTTTTTCAAATCATTTTGATATGCTGGTGTAAAAAATAATTTTTTAAAAAAATATTATTTTGATGTGTTTTAAAAAAAAATACTTTAAAAAACACAATTGTTAGATTCGTTATTACTATTCCAAACACTCCTGTATCTTGTTAAATAACTATATGTTAATTTTCTTTTCAAAACATAATAGAATTTTTTAAAAATTTTAAAGTTAATGTTTCATGAACTAGGATAAAAGGGGAAAAAAAATTAATTGATTTTTTGTGATTATAATTTTATATTTTTATTGCCAATTTACTTATAGGTTTATGATCCTGCTAGTAATAATAACAATAAAACAAAAACTTTGATGTAGGACAAGCGAATTGTATATTTAAATTGAAAAGGCATGGGAAATATTAACATAAGATGACATGTTGAACATCATTTATTGTGATTTAACATCTTTTAAAACAAGGATCACGTTAATAGAAAAATATTATTAAACATAGGGATAATATTGAAACATAACATAGTAGAGGGACTAAACTGGGAAACTTCGATAGTTGAAGGCTCAAACACAATCATTTATCTTGGAACGTACTTATATCTCATTATTATTTTTTATATCACTATTTTTGTCTCTGCCAGCAAACTCCTTCCATGGAGTCTGTCATGCTCTGACTATTTACCCTCCGAATTTTATTTTTTTTTTACTTCTCTAGCAGGGTTGAGTCGGCTTAAATTGTCTCGTACTGTAATTTTATATTATGGATTTATTTCTTTATTTTCCATTTAATTCTACCAGGCAATTATCAATAATGATGATTTCAAAATTCAAATGACGAGTTTGACACTTTAATCATGTTTGTTTGTTCATTGTTGTGGGATTAATGAATATCTTGATTTCTGGTTGGTATATCATCATTATTCTTTGTAATAATTCTTATTTTTTTTATCATAATTCTTAATGTGTGTTATTGTTACACTGTGTTTTTTTAAAATAAAAATATATTAAAATAATTTTTTTATTTCTTATATTAACACATTAAAAATATATTAAAATATCTTTAAAAATATTTTAAAAAATAATTACAATAATAAAAACAAATACTCAACATAATAAAATCCCAACTCCAAAATTAATTATCAAAAACAAAAGTTTCAACCACGTATTAGTTTCTTTTCTTTATTTGTTTGAGGATTTAAACTACAGCTATGT
>Ga0325411_1000142_pt1 | contig 71584 bp, 42 predicted proteins | sample PopdelMetagenome_13_FD_206181 | JGI IMG/M metagenome (GOLD analysis project Ga0325411, IMG submission 206181) | Populus deltoides microbial communities from Bellville, Georgia, United States - Xylem-PdIQD-R4 | ecosystem: Host-associated > Plants > Phyllosphere > Stem > Wood/Secondary xylem... | reverse complement strand
CCCGCCCCGTCCCTCCCCCCCCCCCCCCCCCCCCCCCCCCCCCCCCCCCCCCCCCCCCCGCGGCGCCCCCCCCCCCCCCCCCCCCCCCCCCCCCCCCCCCCCCCCCCCCGCATGATAAACCAACAGAAATCTTGCGTTCTTGCTTTTTTTTTTTTTGGTCTAATTAAAGTGGTTAAAATGGCATTTGGTATTGAAGGTAGTTTACATGGATGGAACATCAACTACCATGTCGCAACCAAGTTTAGGAATGATGGCTGAATGGTCACCTAGTTAATGGACGTACAATTTAAAGCATACAGGATGCAATTTTAGGAGTCGTCATATACGACATTGAGCAAACAATAAGTTACTTTGATATAAAAATTACAAGTCCATGTATTATGGTTGCATTTTTCCTAAGGAATAAAAGTGAGAGTAGCTCCAACACCACAACAAGAAGTTTTGAGATTGACTCTCCACCCCAACCAGCGACATGCCAACACCTAAGAGCCAAATGTGTCCCTGGTAATTGCCTGTGAACATGGAATGGGAGGACTACACTGAACAACTAAGTGGATCTGCTGAGAACTCGAGACTTGTGTATAAGTTCTACAAGGAGCTCCTATACTTTGACATTATTGTTTTTAATATTAAAAGAATGTATCTTGCCACTATTTTTTTCACTATGGCGTGCATTGATGCACATCCCATACATAACAAAAGTTACAGATGATGGACTTCTAGAGATAGCAGGTACGAGCATTAAATTAATGTCAGAGGGAACAATTAGGTGATAGTTTAAAAATCACACTGCTAAAATGTAAGACAGCTGCGATATATTCCACCAGAGTAGTACTCCTACAAAAGTAGAAAAAGAACACAAAATTAGGATGGTCATCAGAAACAAAGGGAGATACCTCCTCAGGCGACACACCAGCATCTTCAAGACTTCTCTCAATGCATGAAGATACCCCAAGACCATCAGCTCTTGGATCAGTCATGTGATAAGCATCACAGTTAACAGCACCTCCCAAGTACTCAGCAATGATTGGTGCACCTCGTCTCATTGCATGTTCCAAGCTCTCCATTACCTGCCAAACCATACAACTCCGTTCATATAACATCTAGATTCCAACTCATTGTGCAATATCTTATTAAATTATGACCAATCAAGTAGAACTCAATTCCATCATTTATGACATGCAGGTGCAATGTCAAAAAAAGATATAGTTGACAGGAGAAAAAAAAAAGGAAAATAGATGAAGAAGCTTAAAATTTATAGATAATCCATCCTTAGCACAGAAATAGACACAAGCTTACCAACACTCCTGCACCTTCACCCATAACAAAACCATCTCGATCTTTGTCCCATGGTCTAGATGCGGTTTTTGGATCATCATTTCTTTGTGATAAGGCCCTGCATGCAACAAAACCTCCCAAACCAATAGGGATGATAGCAGCTTCTGTTCCACCAGCAATCATCATATCTGCCTCACCTCGGCGAATGTGATTGGCAGCAGCATAGAAGCAATAGTTAGAAGTAGCACAAGCAGTTGAAATCGAGTAATTTGGACCCATGAAACCAAGTTCAATTGCAAGCAAGGCAGAACCCATGTTTGTTATAGCATAAGGAATAAAAAATGGGGTAATTTTTCTGTGCCCTTTCTCAATTAAAGATTGAACACCATCAGAAAAGACTGTAAGACCACCCATTCCTGTACCAACAAGCACCCCAGCTTTCTCCTTGTCAATCTGCAAAACATACATTAACCAGCAAGTATGTGGCTTGAGCAAATGAAAGTACACATACTTTCTTCAATACCAATGAAACAAACAAACAAACAACGAGCCAAATACCAAATCCAATCTGGCCCGACATGCCATTCAATTCAAAATTACTTTAAAATGTTTTTTCTCTACAAAAAAAAAGAAGAAAAGAAAGCATAATGAAGCATTCAAGATTAGTTGATTTTGTCCAGCATCTTCACCATTTTCGTAGTGACACGGCTTATTATATCAAAATACCAACTACAACATATAGAAACAAAATGCAAGTTCACTTTTTCTTGAAATTAACAATAAAAACAACCATCAGATCCAAAATAACAAGCAAAACAACAAACCCCAGAAAACCCAGAAATAGAAACATAAAAAATATTCAAACTAACAAAAAAAAAGAAAGAAACCTTAGATAGATTATCCCCTCCAAGATCCGCGTCTTCGAGAGCCTTCTTGCCAGCGACAATGCAATACCTCAAACAATCATCAAGCCTCCTATCATTCTTTCCATCAATATAACCTTGTGCACTAAACCCCCGGATCTGCCCACCGAACCGGGTTGGAAACTTAGAAGCATCAAAGCGGTCAATGGTCCCAATCCCACTTTCACCTGCAAGCAATTTATCATAATAAGCATCGACGTCATTACCAAAGACAGAGACCAATCCCATTCCGGTTATAACAATCCTCTTCTTAGGGTCTTTCTCTCGTTTAGGAGCCGAAACGGTGGAATTACTAGTTGATGAAGAGGAGGATGCTTTGATAAATGAGAGTCTTTGAGTTGGGGATTTAGTTGCATTGTGGGGTTTTTGGTGAAGTGGGTTTAAGGGAGATGAACGCAGAGGAGTGGATTGCAAGGCTTGCATGGCTGTGTGTGGAGTTTTTGAGAGAGCGATGATAACGATGGTGTGTGTTCGTAGCGGGGAAGGAGTGAATGAGGGGGGTCGCAAATTTGCTTGCTAATTAAAACCAGCGGGGTTAGATTGGTTGTTAGATATCTTTTTGTTCAAACATTAAAGAATGTTAAGATAATGTAAATATTCTAAAAACAATAATCGTAGTTACCGGTTACCTACTTGAATGAGATGAATAAGTTTGCCCAATATAATAATATGATTAGAAAAAGATAATGATAATAAATAAATAAATTTAGCAATAATTCAATGTAAAAATTAAATATTTGTCAACATTATAAAAATATAATCTTATAATATTATTAAAATGTCTTAATAATTTTATCTGTTAACAAAATAAAAAATAAATAAAAACAAGATAATTACATCAAAATAAAAATAAATATCAAATAACATGTTGAATGAGAAAATAAAAAAAATACAATTTAAATTAAAAATTGACTTAATTCTGCTCAAGTTAGCACGCCAAATCTATAACCTAATCATAGAATCAAAAGAACCTCGTCAAAAACATATTAAATAAAATTATCAATCTCAATTATTAAATCAACCTAATATCAAAAAAGTAAAATTAAAAAAATGGAAAAAAAATGCTCGAATCAACCCTATTGAACCTGCTAAATACTCGAGGCATAATATCAGGATAATCTCATATAAAAAGTTTTTAAAAAATAACAAATATCAATTTCAAACAAATCCAATATTGAGGGATGAAACCAAGAAAAAAAACTAGTTTTAAAAAGAACCTAAAAAGAATAAAGCCAACCAAACCTAATCTTATATATCTTATTAAAAGATTGAAAAAAGAAAAATTGTTATTGTTGTTGTTGAAAAATAGAGGTGATCATTTTTTGTTCGGTTTTTATCTATGAAAACAATCAAATCAAAATTTTATAAAATATATAAAAAAATCAAAACTGAACTAAAATCGGTTCAAACCGACCGATTTAAGTTCAATTCGATTATTTCATATTAAAAATGAAACTCAACCAACCAGTTTTGATTCGGTTCGGTTCAGTTATTTTATATTAAAAATAAAAAGCTATTTGTTTTTTTGGGTTTTTTTTTGGATTTTTTTAATGGGCTTGATTTTGGTTGAGTTTGTTTTTTTTTCCGGTTAGTTTGATTTTTTGATTTTTCTGTTCTAAATTTATAAAATCAAAACCGAACCAAACCAAATACGTTTTTTAAATATTCTAAAATTCCAAGGATGACACTCTGTGTTACTCGTGTTGGAGCAAGAAAATAGTTTATTCCTCATTGATTTTGTGTGTGTATTTATATATATATAATGCTTGAAAGTTCCAATGCAAAAATAAATATTAACTTAACTACATATAGATATTAATTTTTTTTTTATCTTAACTCTCCTGCGTAGAAAAATATAAATAATTAAAAGATAAACTCAGTAATGAATTTATTTTAAAAGATCAATAGTTCAAGAAATATATTTAATGAATGATTAAAAAATATACACACACACACAAATATTTATCAAAGAATAAACTACTTTGAATGATAAACTAAGTATTCTTTGTTTCAACTGGATCCCCGATTTATCAATGAATTCCCAATTAAATACTTCCATTAATTCTAATTAATGAAGATGTTAAGAAATCACGTTGAGCTCACATGATTGCTATTTTTCTAAGAGAATTATTTTTTTTATTAACATGGGTATCCGGGCTAGCTTGCGTGCACCTCAACTAATTTCACGAATTCTAAAATTAATAATCATGAAAGTTTCTAGTAATTATTATATTAAAATTACAAGAAAAATAAATCTTTTAATCTTAATCACTTATTATGCATGAAACTCTTGTTAAGAAAGGGTGGCTGTTCTATAATAATTAATTTTAAAAAAAAATAAATAAGTAAAATAAAATATGGAAACATTGATGTTGCGTGTATGTGTCATCGTCCCCAAGGGGTGTAGTGTGATGACAAAGGGTTTGAGATCTACATAGCAGGTCTCGAGTTCGAGTCAGGGCGTGCACCTCTTGTAAGAGTCTGGGACAGTCGAGGTTTTACTCCCTTATCTCGACCCACAAAATGCGTTTTCTAAAGAGGTGAGGTTTCCTCGAATCAAAAAAAAGAAAGAAAAAAGAGTGTATGTGTCATCGTGAACAAGTTAAAGTTGCTTTAGTTTATCATAAGTGAAAATTAAGTCGTTAGACTGTTGTGATTCAGATCTTTTGTTTTTGGATTAGTTTTAAGTTATATGCGATTGCTTACACCCTTGCATTTTTATTACGTGAGGGCAATAGTTTGGGGAATTTGCGGGTTTTTCCTCTTGAAAAAATACCAATTTTTTAACGGATTTGATTGGTGATTTTGTTTATGCTCCATCATGTGATTTTTTAAAAATTTATTTTTAAATGATTTTGAATTATTTTAATATATTGATATAAAAAATAATTTTTTTAAATATTAATATATTTTAAAGTAAAAAAACACTTTGAAAACAACTATTATAATAACATCAAACACTATTTTTAAGTGTGTGTTTAGTATTATGGTGCATAATATTTTTAAAAAATAATTTTCATTTAAAAATATATTAAAATATTTTTTTTATTTTTAACACAACAAAACTATTATAAAATATTAATTTAAAGTTTTTTCAAGCCTTTTAAACACAATTATAAACATAAACAAACAACTTCTTAATCAAGATAAAAAAATAGATCGAGTCCTTGTTTTTACGTTTAAAAGTGTTTTTTTAAAAAATTAATTTTTATTTATTTTAAATAAATATTTTCAAATTATTTTAATATATTTCTAAAAATTAATATATTATTTTAATATATTTCTAAACAAAATATATTTTAAAAAATAACCATAAAAACCTTCCACACAACCGTTAATCGATACTGCCACAGTAGGTTGAGGACTTTTACAAGGTTTGCCCGAAAATGAAAGGGAAAATCTGTACGAAAACGCAGCGTTTTCATCTACTGAAAGAACGACCAAATCGTCAAAATAAAAAAAGCCAAACCTAAAAGGCTAAAAGAAAGCAAGCATAACGAGAAAGGGCAAGAAAGGAACAAAACCCTGAAAATAAACGAAGAAAATGGCAAAGAAAGCTTCAAAATCCAAGAAATGTCGCTCTTCCTCTTCCTCTTCCTCTTCCTTAGCTTCCTCGACCTCTTCTAAAAGAGTCTCTAAAGAGTAAAACCCACTTTCTCACCTCCCTCTCTCACTGTTTATTTTTTCTCTTTTCTTTTGCATCATTGCTTTGCTTTTACATTTTCTTTGTTTCGTTGCTAATAAAACCCTTGAACTCTTTTTTTTTTAATTATTGTGGTTTTTGTTGTTTTGGGTCTCTTTTTTCGGAAACCCACTTCTTCTGTGAACAATATATATGTATTTATATTTTACTGTGTCAATGGAGTTATTTGCTGGTTGTAATATTGATGTTTTTTTTTCCCGCTTTTCTTCTCTCTTTCTAGGGGAAAAATGGTGTTGAGGATAAGGTCCAATGAGATCACAAAGAGGTCTACACGGCAACAGAGAGTGGTTAGGAGTGAGAATGAGAGGAGACCAAAGTCGAAGACCAAGAAAAATAAGAAATTTGATGCTAAAAAGCCCAAGAAACCTCCAACTGCTTTCTTTTACTTCTTGTAAGTGAGCTTTTATTTATTTATAATTCTTAACGTTTTTGTTATTTTTCTTGTCATCATCTTTTTAATTAGGCATGGTTAGGAGTTGGCTGCTCAGCAACTATATGAGAATCCTAACAGTTGGTTGAAGCTGGTTGCCAACATTATTGGAATGAGTTAATTGATGGAAGTTTTATTTTATTTTATTTTATTTTTCTTTTTTGGTAGGATTTTGTTTGGTTCTCTTGATGCTTGTGGTTGTTACAACCCCATCTTTTAGCAGGCTCACAGGCTATGGGGCTACTTCCAAGTCTTTTATTGCGTGGAAAATGAAAGATGCAATTAGACACCAAGATATTAATGTCTGAATAAGCTCTTGTCTTCTGTTTCATCCTTGCAATTTGAACGGGAGTATTTTTAGATTCAGTATAGATATGGATTACAATAAATTGAATCATATTAACAAGAGGAGATAAGGAACACGCATGCCCATATTTGCTTGGTTTTTTATTTCTTCTCCAGTCGGTTTCCGCATAAATTTACTGCTAATATGTGGACTTTCATAGTGAGCCGCTTTTGTGTCAATATGTTCAACCATAAGGGTAAATTCCATGCAGAGTGATCCAAGTAACTATGAACATAGGTCCATGATGTTGCTTGTAAATTTATTACTTCATTGTTTTTAGTCTTGCCCAAGCTGGACAGATATTTCAGCAGTATTAATTAATACCAATCCTGCCACTTTGATCTTTGGATTTCATCTCGCGTCCCTGCAAAAACCTGGAGTTTAATTTGTTATTGTTCACTTTACATCCTATTATTATTACTACTATTGGTTTTTAAAGCATGAAAGTCACGTTTAACTTTAAAGTTATGGAAAATGTTCTGTGTTGCCCACTTGAACTTGTTTCTATAAACTTTATAGGATTTGTCTTTGATCTATTTTAAAAATGCCAAAAATTTTCATGTTCCCCCTGGTAATTGAATTTTACTTTGATTCCTAAAGAGAGGATTTCCGCAAGGAATTCCAAGAGCAGAATCCAGATGTCAAGTCAATGCGTGAGGTACATATATATGCTATATAGCTAGTAAATTCAATTGCCTCACTCTCTCTCTTGCCCACTTTCTCTTATTAGTAATTAGCATGAAAATGAACTGCATAATCTTTTCCTTTTCAGGTTGGCAAGGCATGCGGAGAAAAGTGGAAAACAATGACCTATGAGGTTTGTTCATCATAGTTCATAGCTTTCCTTTAAGTCCTAGTTTATAAAAAAACTGCCTCCATGTTCCATAAACAGATAGATTAGCTTCTCAGTAGGAACTATCTTTTGATGTGAATTTTGTGGGTGCTAAGAACTGCTGGTTTATGACATTAACGTTTTGGTACCATTAGTGTCTTGGAAAAATTAAAGTATTGCTGGTTTCATTCAGTGGTTTATTGGTGCTGTTGACCACAACCCCTTTGCATCTTAACATGCTTTTGACGAAATGAAAAACATTTGTATAATCTGAAAACTTCACTTTGATGCATGTCTGCCCACTGTTGTCCTCGTTCCTCTGATCTTCTGTGTGCTGCATTCTTCTATCATTTATCCTAACATCACTCGCAATCAACTCTACATTCTTTTGTTTCAACTCTGATCCAAATCCAGCTATCAAACCTGAACTTCATCCACAGCATAATCTGATTTTATTCCTAGTTAAAATCTTCAAATATAGAAGATCCATAAGGAAATTCGACATCAGAATCACTTTCTAACTTTCTTCCCTACCTGTGACAGGAAAAGGTTAAATATTATGATATAGCCACAGAAAAGAGAGCGGAGTTTGATAGAGCCACGTCAGAATATATCAAGAGAAAGGTGAACTCGTTATTATTTCCTCTGAAATTGGGGAGCTGGTTATTAAATTTAATACCCATTTGTGTTTCAATTGCAATTTGTTTTCATATGGTTTTCCTAAAACAAGTATTTTATTGCAGGAAAGCGGTGAAGATGAAGACCCTGAGGATGCCTCTGAGTTTGACGAGTAGAGTTCAAGGTTGTGTTTGAAAACCGTTGTTTCACTAGGAGTGCATGAGGGAAAAAATGTATATCTACTTTCAAACCACTTCTGTGTTCTCCTTTCCTCTGAAATTGCCCATTTGTTTATCATTCTCGTGTAAATTACTACCTTGCAATTGCATCTAGGTGATCACAACGCAGATTAGACAGCTGGATCATTATGCATTACTTTGGTCTTTATTGTTTATATGCAAATTTTCTTCCAACCTATATCTACTCCCTCTTAAACGTTAGTTGATGGGTATAGCAGACCCGAGACATTATTCACACGTCGTATGATTTATGATGGGTTTTATTATTTATATGTAATTTTGTTGACATTAGGGAGAGTTGTGATAAATTAAATAAAAATTTGCGAAGTTGCAAACGTGTTTAACTCCTATTTTTACTTTGGCTTCATCTTCTTAGCTTCATCTTTTATTTTGTAATAGGCTTCAAATCATCTTTTGTTCCGCAACATTAACATCTTTTGTTCTGGATATTTTAATCAAGTTTGTTGTGATAAAATTATATCGAACGTGTTAGCAACAACTAAATAGATTGGACAAAAAAGGTACCGTTGAATAGAGGATCTTACAGAAGTCTGCAGAGAGGTCCGCACTGAAGGCTTTGCCATGTTTTCCTCTCGATTTGATTGGTCGCTCGGCTAGAAAGTAGACGGGGAAGGTGTTCTAAGGTTACTGTTATTATAGTTTTAAATCATCTTAGGATTGCAGCCTTGCCAATCTGCAGAGGAGGCAATATTGATCACAATAGCAGCTGCGCGCATCACCTGTTCAGGCTATCGAAATTTAAGGAATAATTGCAAAAACCCGCTCCGACCAGACCAGACCAGACCAAGCACATTGGTTGAGTCGCGCGTGGACTCCATTGTTATCAGCAATTGGTTAGATGGGTACATGATGTTTCTGATGCCCCATTTTGCAGTATTCTGTGGCCGTGATGATCAATTAACACTTGAAAAATGGGTTTGCCAAAGAAAAAGCACTTAAAGAATGGCTTGGAGGTGGCTATGCTTGAAAAAAATATTGAGAAAACAGCCTTCTTCAATAATGCACAATTAATGAACCTGCCTTCCTGATTGCTATTGCATCTCATTGTCTTGAATGCTCCTCCTTACTCACACATGCGAGATTTCTACAGTATTTAGTATAAGCTTACCATTATATTTTAATTACTGTTCAATCTTTTCATGGTTGCTAAATAATGTTATAGGTTTTTTCCTGGAATGTTAACAGTTATTTTTTTGAAATACTGTGAACATAATATGTAAAAATAAAAAAAATGAAATATTGTTTAACAGCAAGTCCCAGCTCTTCGTTGATAGTTCAAAAATTTGGCTTTGTTTGCTAAACAGATTTTCACGGACGGTAGTCTAAATGCCTTGTAAAATCCTGTAGCATATATATACAGGTCTCTTTGTAAATTCTCAAGTCACATCAGTAATACAATTGCTTACATGCATGTATTTGAGTTTCATCCTACAATTCAGAATTAATGGATACATGCATGCATTTTGTCAGTTCAATGAGTTTTGCTGTATTGAAGAGTTTGTCTTGGTCCACCACTTAATAATATAATAATACCTGGGTTTTATAATTTTGATTGGTTTTATTTGATCTTTAATATTCATTGTTAGATCAGTTTGTGAAAAGGATCCAATCAATTCTCACATATAATGCCTCTGGGTCTTGAATATTGAGTAAGAAAATAGATTCAATTTGTGGAATGACGGCATTGACAGGATCCTTGCGCACTAATTAAGACGATGACAGAGTTGGCATCCCAGAAATAGACATGCAGCTGAGTTGAACAGCGATGATATGACGAGGTAATTTTCAACAGAATCCAACAATATCACTGACAGAAAATTATCACCTCAAAAAAGAAGCTAAATGCTACCTCAGATACAGGGGACTACCAATGATTTCTTACTTGTCCATGACGACTTTGTCAAAACTTATCCGTCTCTTTTCTTCTTCTTTAGATAGTTTCCTTCGTCCCTTGCTCAATCATTTGCCTATCAGAAACAAAGAATAATTTATCTACGAAAGCTAAATGGATCTCAATGAACTGCAAAATTTTTATCATGTACGAAATGCATCAAATAAACCTTGTTTTGTCGTGAATATCACTGCTGAACATGGAATCTGGCAATCCGAAAATCCCTTGACTCAATCCCTTCCTCTTTTGGCAATGCAACTCGCCGCCACCATCTTCGTCACTCGTGCTGTTTATTACCTCCTGAGACCTTTGGCCGTTCCTCGAATCGTCACAGATTTTCTGGTAAGCAACACACACACACAAGGCATTAATCACTAATGCAACTTTATCCTCTAGCATGCATTCTTAATTTTCAAACAGTTTCCATGCATGAACATTGAAAATTATATATGGAGTGAACTTAATTGAGAAATGGAAACTGGTTCAGAACATGCATCTCAAGATGGATTATAGCTAGGTATTGAATTTCTTACTCTATATATCGATCCCTCATGCGGTATAATTAATTATGCATTGCAGGGTGGTGTGCTGATGGGGCCAAGTGCGTTGAGTCTGTTCCCTAAGTTTCGCGATATGTTCCCTTTGAGAAGCATCGTGACAGTTGAAACAGTGGCATATTGGGCATTGTGTTGCCACTTGTTTTTGATTGGTTTAGAATTTGACATGTCTGTAATTGAAAATTTAACACGGACAAGCAAGAAGGCGATCCATATTGCTATTGCAGGAGTCCTCATTCCTTTCATTATGGGAATTGGCCTTTTCTTCCTCATGAATCAAGTCCCCGGAGGAGGATATAATCCAACCGGATGCGTCTACGTAGGTTTGTCACTGGCAGTCACAGGCTACCCTATTGTTGCTCGAGTTTTAAATGATGTCAAGCTACTCCACTCGGATATTGGAAGAATGGCCATGTCAGCTTCTCTTGTCACTGACTTGATTTCTTGGATTCTTGTTATTATCGGGATAGCATTTTCTAACCAAACGAGTGGTGGTGCCTCAGTAGCAGTTCTTTCAACTTTTGGTTTCGCTTTGTTTTGCATTTTCGTAGTCCGCCCGGCTCTGGCCATCATAATCCGCAAAACATCTAAAGAAAACGACTATAGTGAGAATTATCTATGTTTTGTTCTGGTTTCGATTTCTGCATTTGCGGTTGTTACTGATATTCTCGGGACCAACTCCATTGTTGGGGCTTTTATTTTCGGGTTTATCATGCCGAATAGAATTCTAGCTGCTGCGTTCCTAGACAAATTTGAGGACTTTGTGACGGGGTATTTGTTGCCTCTATTCTTCACGATTTGTGGAATCAGAATAGATATTTGGTCACTTTTTGATAAAAAGGCTCACTTGGCAATAGGGTCGGTGGTTGTGGTACTTTCTTGTTCAGCAAAGATTCTAAGCACTCTCCTTGTTTCTTATTACGAAAACGTGCCAACCAGAGATGGTTTCTCTCTTGGAATAGTGTTGAATACCAAAGGCATCTTGGCAATTTTGATCCTTCAGTTAGGCAACAGCGGAGAAGTAATCTCTCTCTCTCTCTCTCTCACATCCAAGTTTTACATGTTTAGTTATTATCACAAACTCATGCCATGGTTTACAAATGTGGACATTTCATGATCGCTATATTAATAATTGGCTCTAATCAATATAAATGCTAATTGTGTTACAGTTCTTGAATAAACGAGATTATACAGTGATGGCGATTGCCATTTTGTTAATGACGGGGGTTGTGGCTCCTGTGACAGCCTCCATTTACCGCCCCGCAAAACATTTATCCAATTACAAGCGAAGGACAATACAGAAAGGAAGACAAGATGGTGAATTACGAATCCTAGCATGCTTCCAGAATTTCCGCAATGTATCAGGCATGATTAGCCTCATAGACTCGTCCAATGCTACCAGAGAATCTCCTCTCACTGTCTTTGCACTCCACGTCCTTGAGCTCACTGGCCGTGCCTCTGCTATGCTCATTGTCCACAGCACGGGCGGCAAGTCCGGTGGCTACTCTAGACATGGCCGCAAAAATTCCCATTCCGAAAAAATAGTTACTGCACTTGAAACTTACCAGACTCTAAATGACAACGTTAATATCCACGCCCTTACCGCAATGTCCCCACATGCTTCCATGCATGAAGATATTTGCAGTCTTGCTGAGGAAAAACATACATCTCTTTTGGTCATACCGTTCCATAAGCTACCATCTAAGGACGGGAAATTAGAAGCTGAGGATAACACTTCATTTAGAGGTGTAAACCTCAATGTGTTGGCTAATGCGCCGTGCTCAGTTGGGATTTTTGTTGACAGGGGATTCGGGGTTTCCGAAAATGGAGAATCTAGTCTCACTATGCGCCAGATACTCATGTTGTTCGTTGGAGGACCAGATGACCGTGAAGCTCTAGCATATGCATGGAGAATGGGAGGGACAGAAGGGATTGGTTTAACAGTAGTGAGATTTCTTCCAGGAGATCAAGTAGAAGAAATTCAACCAAAAGACATACTACCAGTTGGTGAGGCACACAAAATGTTAACATCCATTACATATGTCGACAGTAACAGAAAACTAGACGATGAGTACGTGAACGAGTTCAGGCTTAAGACCGCAGGAGAACAATTTGTAAGTTATCAAGAGAAGGTAGTGAACAACGATGAAGAGATAGTTTTAGCATTACAAGAAATGCATCACATATATGACCTCTATGTTGTAGGGAGAGGGGAAGGGATAGTCTCACCTCTCACAGAAAGCTTGGCAGATTGGTGCGAGTACCCAGAACTGGGGCCTATTGGGGATTTGCTAATTACATCAAGTTTTGCACAAGGCTCAGTTCTTGTGGTGCAACAATATGTTGGTTCTAAAGATGGGATCAGTATAGCGGATATGTTATCAGCAGACAATTCGTCGCATGGAAACCATCATTTCTCGAGCTGGGAGCACTCATCGCTGGAGGATGGTGGCTTGGAGATGGAGCCATTTGCACACCATAAAGGGAAAGAAGATGTAGATGCATAGGGCTTATTAATCAATCAATGATGGTTTTTCTTCTTCTTGTGGCTGTAAGTGCCAAGTAGCAGATCACAATCCAATTGCAGTTTATTTATTATCCAGTTGAAATAAGCGTAAAAATGATACAGTTAATCTTTCATAAATTATCTAGTATTGTAATTTGGAAAAAGAGCAGTTTAGAAAGGAATTGCTTGTTTGCATGTGTTCCTCCACACCCACGCACGCGCACACACGTGTCACATGTGTTCTCCAACAAGATCAAGTCATAAAGAGCATAGTTATTAAATCCGGTTCGGAGTTGACCCGGTCAAGGAGTCAGGTTTCGGGTTTCATGGGTCAACCTGAAAAAATAAAAAAATATTTAAAACTTTAATATTTCATATGAAAAATTAAGAAAAAATCCATGTAAATATAAATTATACATATTGTAAATAATGAAGTTTAAAAGAATATTTTAAAAAGTTTTTTTATCTCTTATTAAAAAGATATTATGTTAAGTTTTTAAGTTGAAGCATTTAAACTAAAATTTTTTTATCCTACATTGAAGAAATAATTTTTTTCTTGGGAACATAGAGTATATATACTAATGAGTTTAAATTCCTATATTGAAAAGACATAACTTTTTTCTTGGGAACATAGAATATATATACGAAAGGGCTTCGAATTCCACATTGAAAAGATATTATGTTATCCCTTTAAGTTGAAGTATTTAAACAAAAAAACTTTTGTATCCCACATTGAAAAAACATAACTTTTTTCTTGGGAACATAGAGTATATATACGAAAGGGCTTCGAATCCCACATTGAAAAGATACTATGTTATCCCTTTAAGTTGAAGTATTTAAACCAAAAAGTTTTTTATTTTTTTATCTCATATTGAAAAAACATAACTTTTTTCTTGAGAACATAAATTATATATACTAATGGGTTTTAAATCCCACATATATATTTTTTAAAAAACTGGGTCTCGTCCGGGTTCGCCTGGGTCACCCAAGTCATGGGTTGACCTGTCGGGTCGATCGGGTTTTGCAGGGCTGTTGTCCCGGTTGGTCTTTTATTAAATCTGGACCGGTCCAGTTATCGGGTAGACTTGCCGGGTTGGGCCGAGTTTTATAATCCTAGAGAGTTAGCAACATTTTGCTTTGGAATAAATAGGGGAATAGTTCTCTTAACTCGTACATGTATAAATATTATTACCAGGTTATGTATGAAATTAGGAGCATGTGATTTTTATTATTATTATTATTTCCTTGGAGGCTTGAGAAAAAAAAAATAAAACTCTTGAGAAAGATTAGACCTGCAGGAAACTTCCATGATTATTGGGAATGAAAGCACTGTAAATTGAAAAATGAGGAATTAATGAATATGACGCATTCAATTTTTTTTTTAATTAATGTGGATATTCGAGTTAGTTTATGTGTGCTTTGATTAATCTCACGAGTCGTGAAATTAACAACTATATAAACTTCTAGTTATTTTAAAAATTATGAAACTCGAACTAAAACTAGATTAATTCAGTACTAAGGTGCTCTCGTCTTTTCATCCTTGAAATGATTAATGTTTCGACCACCTCTGCCTATAGTTTAATTTCCCTACATCCATAATGAGTGGCAAAGCAGAATGGTTGAACCAACACGAATTAAATCTCTTGACCACGTCCATTGTCATTATTAGTTTCTAGATGATAGCTAAAGGCTACTAGGAACACCAGGGACTTGTATTCAACTAGGAGATTTTGGCAAAGGAGATTTTTTTTTCCCATTAACACAACAGTCAAAAGTATTTCCCAATCTACGAAGAATAGAAAAAAAATATTGTCCAGTTTAGCACAACAACATGGCTCGTGCATGTATTATACAGATGACCTATAAAAACATGCATTTTCACTGGTCGAGCACACATGCGACAACCCAATTCCAAATTTCATAAACCTTTTCCCTATTTCTTTTCCCCTTCCCTTCTCTTCTTTCTTCCCCTTCCTTCTCCCTCCTCTCAATGCCGCCCGAAGCTCAACCCATTTGATCTCCACCGCAACAAAAAACTACAACCATAATATTGCATAATATTGAAGAAATATTATGTCGGTATTTAAATGCTAATTTTATTAGAAAAAAATATATCTATGAAATCACAGATGATAACTAGTCATATCATCTGTGAATTATAATTTGTTGGTCATTCCGCTAGTAATTTAATTATTGATGGATTTACTGATGAAAAAAACATGCCAAATAAAAAAAATTTACAGGCATCATTCTGACGGTAATTCCATCGATGAGTATGTGATTAGTACTTAAAAGTGCATTTTTATCAAGGTTTTATATCATCATTTTGCACTTAAAGTATCAATAACTCCTTAACTAGAGCATATTTTATAATAACATGTCTAATAATATAAGATACCTTTAATTTATGGTAAATGTTCATCTTAAATGCAGGTCTATCATATAAATCAAAGGATTGATTGATGAGTTCAACTACTGAAATTGAGAAGACAAAGAGAGGGTTAAGTTTAGAAAAGAGATGCTAGTTTAATCTAAACTGAAACATTGTTCAGTCATTGGGTCATATTTGGAGCTGTAGATCTTGGATTTCAATTTGGTTTATATGGCTAGAAAGCTAAGACATAGGCCTAAAACATTCATGAGGAGTCCAAGACTCAATTCTACTGTTTGAAAGTCCAAATCTTAGCAACAACGGAGAAGTCAGAATCTGTCCTGCAGCCCAGATACTGTTCAATGTTCAGCTTATATCTCGAGTTTTAGAAGTTCAAATGCATCGATTTTTTTTGTTGGAAAGCTGAGACAATTTCCTAGAACTTTCATGAGGATAATCTGTTCAAATTCTGACATTAGCAATGACGTTTTGTTTAGACAAGAAGATAAGGATTGTCACCAACTCAAGATGTGGCCACCCATTCAACAATTAGTCATCAAATCAATAGTTTCAAATTTTAGCCTATAAAAGGAGGCATTTGCCATGCATTTAGGCATCTTGGTTTTCAGATCAAGATCATATTCTTACTCTCTTTCTTTATATTTTTGTAATGCTTAAGTTTTCTGTCATTAATATCTTATTTATGCTTTTCATCATAATTATGTTCTTATCTTGTTTATTTATGTTTTTCTCTTTCATTATGTTTAGCTAAGTTTATTATGTCAAGGTGAAAAGGTTACACTAATGGTGTAAGAATAAGTATAGTATAAACTCAACATGGACTTTAATGTTTGATACTAATATGTTTTGTATTTGTTATCTTGTTCACTTTTAATACCTTGCTTGTTAAATGGTTAATCTAGATTTATGTTGTATAACCTTTGGTACAACAAATACTTGGTACTTTCATAGTCCAATCATATGGTATAGCCGACACCTGTGCTATGAAAGGAACTTGATTTGTTGTTAACATAAGTTATAATCATGAATACCCGACAACAATTACAAGTATTAGCATTATATTCGAATAAGATAACTAATGTAATCATGTTAACAATTTATAATCCGATTGGAACCTCCTTTGTGTGTAGTTTCCAGTTGAGTAATAAAAAGAATTTGTACTATACTTGTTTGAAATACCATTAGTGGATTCTCTAACCTTGACAATTATTTTATCCTTGTTTAATCCTTATATCAATATCACATCTCAAAGCTATCTTTAACTCCTTTTCTGTTATTATCTATTTTTTAATTTTTAGTTTATACAATTAACCTTCCTGTGGTTCGACCCCGGTCTTGCCGGGTTATTTATTACTTTGACACTCCTACACTTGGGAGAAGATATCAATCTTTTGGTCGTGTCTGTATGTCATATTACCAATAGAATAGATCATTGGTAATTCCATCAGTGATTGAATTTATATTACCGATGAAGTTAACTCGTTGGAGATTAATATATTGTTAGTGGCAAGTCTTGTAATTTCTCTTGAACTCTAGAACATTTTGAAGGACCTAGTTTGTCGGTAATTCTGTCTGTAATTGTCAGTGGCAAAGTTCTGTAATTTGTTTCCAACTCTCTGGAACTTTTTGAGAGACTTATTCCGTTGATCATTCTGTCTATGATTCAAATTTAATTGGTAAATCTGTCAATATTATATTTAATATTTTTAAAAAATTAAAATAAATAAAAAAAGTAATAAAAACAAAATAAAAAAACCAAAATTTTATTATTAATTTAAAAAATATTATTGAATACAATTTATCTAGTGGACATAAACTGAAGGAGGATAAGGTGGATCTTTGTAGAGACCAGCTGGGCGACGAGGTAGACTATATGTACCAGTGAGTTTTGACAACAGTTCTTCATATAATCGCTTAAGTTTGACTATCTCAGATATAAATTGGACCATCTTAGCATTAAGCCGAACCATTTGAGCTTCAACTTGTTCTCATTCAATTGCCAGGATGACTGAAGATTAGGAGTTTGAACCCGATTGCGAGAAACCAATGGTTGATACACTATGACTTGCTATCATATTCTCGGTTGTAGTGTTTGAGATACCGTAAACCTGATTTTTATCGGGTCCACTTGACAATCTAGTCTCCTCCAACCATAAATCCGAATCGAGTTTTATATGGGTCAAAAGATCATCTTCATATCTCTCCTGTAATCGGTTGTTATATGTTTCCTAAAAAAAACCAGTAAGCAAATTTAAAAAAATAATAACTTAAGAAAAAACAAACCTAAACCCAGCTACCACCTTCAATATAAGAAAGAACCCTATCATTATCAAACTCTCTTTGTAACAATCCCCCTATTAGCCATCAAAGAACCCAACATCAGCTTGCAACCAACCATCAAGAGCCACCAATAACAGTCAACCATTCAACTTTTAGATCACCACTAGCAAGGATAACCTCCACACAAAAGCTATAACACCCAAACTTCCAACTGAAACTTTCCCAACCATTTTCAGTGCTATCAAACCGTCATAACCTATCTCTCTCTCTCTCTTCCTCTCTCTCGATAATAAAAAATGACACTATCACTCACAAACTCTCTCCTTCGCTATCCATAGTTCCATCTCCCCACCATTTTCTCGATATTGAACCACCATAAACAACCACCACTAATTGAAAACATCAACCTGTCTTTCTTTTCCATAAAATACCAAGAATGACCCTTCACCTTCCTCTATTTTTTTACACCAGCCAGGAGCTCCTCTACCAACCATCATAACCTTACCATCTTCTTTCACTTGAATCCTACCAACCATATATATTGTGTCTTTCTTCAATCCTAGAAGCTAGACACTAAGACCTACACAAACCAACCTATCTCCATTAATTTTTCAAGCCAAAATATATCACCCATTGATAGTAACAATGCCAACACCACCCAAGAGCCAAGAAATAACCTTCAATAACTCTCCACCCAACCTAACAGCTGACATCACCAACTTCATTTTTTAACTAACCCGTGGTAGACCCGACAACTCTAGCTTCTTAACTTCCTTTTCTGTCTACTTATTTATAACACCACTGAGACTAACACAAATACAAGCACAACCTTTCTCTTCACGTAGTCACCTCATTGTCGTTGTGAACTCTCTCCATAACTGCTAGTGTTAATGACAATGTCCACAAAAACTATGCTCGAACAAACAGTGACAACAACTCCACCACCATTGGTCATCACGAGCACATCCAAACTCGTAGAGAAAGAGAAGATAGAGAACAAAAAATAGAGAAAGAAACAAAGCTGAAAGATGAAAGAGAAAACTAGTTAAGAGAGAAGGAAGCCAAAAGTTCAAGTCCTCTAATCTCCTCCCTCCAACACTAGTGTGCCACACCACCGATCCAGAAGTAGAGAGGAGGAAAATGAGCTTCAAATCTAGTAGCTCACGCTCCTCCTGCAGCGGCGACGCGTGGATACATATGCCACCACTATTTCAGCGATCATCTAGATTGATTTCATTAGCTCTGAACATGCTAAGCATCTCGAAACGTCGATCCATAACAAATATTTGTTTTTGATAAAATTGCTAAAACATTGTGAAATTTGAGATAACGCTTATTATTATGTATAGTTTTTGGATTGATTGGACACAATTAATTTGGTTTGATGTGTGTTTTTTATTTTGAAATGATATGATTATTTGTGTTTTTTATTATGAGTGATTGCTTTTTGGACATTAAATGTTGATGCATGAATTATATTTGAGTTTGAGTTGATTCGCTTGAATTAGTATGCGATTTGAATATAATTCATGAAATTAACAAGATTTGAGGTTTGATTGTTTGTTTTGTTGGATTGTTAAGTTGGTGAATGGTGAAAGAATAACTTATTTTGAATTAGTATCTTGCTTGATTTAAAATGTATTTTTATGTTTTTGCTAGACAAGCTCTAAATTGTTTTTAAAATTCTGAAAAAAATTAATGGTCATTTTAAAATTATTTATGGGTCCCTTGCATGTTTTTCTAATAATTTTGCCTAATATCAAGCTGTAAACTTACAATATAAGATACAAAATCAGTATTAAAAATACTAAGTTTTTCTTGAAACTTCGAAAAAAATTCAAAAGGATTAAAAAGATTTCTCTATTTAAAAAACACAAAAACATGTTTTGTTTTCGTGCATATGACCAAATTCTAAATTTTTTTTCATGCATATTTTCTAAAAAACAAAAATTGTGTTCTCATCATGTTTTAAAAACGCAAAATGGATATCATAAACAATTTAAGATTATCCATTAGAATTTGATCAAAATTTTAAAAATACCTTAAAAATTGATTTGTTTAATTAATATCCGGGGTATGAATTTGACAACGTGATGCATACTCCCGATATAAAATTAAATGAATTAATAATAATAAACCTTATGAATTAGCCGTAGACTTTATTGCTTGAGGGTATAAAATTATATTGTAAAGTATATCCCAAGTTATTAAAGATATAAAGTAGAAAATAAATACGATCCTAAAATTTGAGTTCTAGAATGGTTATGATTTAACTTGATAAGGCAAAGACTTCTTCATAAAAAAAGATCTGCCTTGAACTTTAGATAAGACTAACAAATAAAAGCATGATCTAAAAAACAATCAATCAACAATGTAACTTATTATAGATAGGATGTGCTAGGAGTAAAGCATCTTCGTCTTGCATAACTAGTTTTTTTATCTAAACTCTTACAGACTAATATGTTTTTTAATAAATATAATATTAGATCACAAATTCTTTAAATTATAATTTTATAATTAATCTCGAAACACTCCTTAATTTAGAAAACAATTCCGCTATTTAACGCCATGCACATTCCGACACAAGCTAAGCTTGTTTGGGAAATACTTTTGACTGTTGTGCTAATGTGGAACAAAACTCGCTGGCAAAGGGGCTTGGGTCACCTAAAAATTATCATCACTTGGTCTTGAAGTACTCCATTTCTTTTCAGAACTTCCTGTTGACAATTGTGATCCTTCATAGGTGTCGACTGTTGACATTAAAATTATGTCCGGGCAGAATTTTTATTACCTCAAGTTCCTTCCCGGAACTCAATCGGAAAAAAATCCCTTCCTGGAACATTGGTGAGGTCGTAATCAGAAGGATCATGATGTGTCTAAACTTTAAAGTTTATTGTGTACCGCAGTCAAATCCCAGGCTGTCTCTTGGCTGTACTTAGTTGGGAAACAAAATTTGCTTCCTTCTTCGGTAAACAATTACTATTATTTTCAAACAAATTAAGGATGCAAAGTGGACATAACGCCAGATAATTTCTTATCATCTTTGTTCATTCTGTGGTTTATTCTTAATCAATATAATTCACATCAAATCCCTGATGGGTGATTAAAATCTTTGCAGGTTTAAATGGTTGCTAAAAAAAAAAGACTTTGCTGGACAGCAGCATGAACAATAATTGCAGCATCAAATTCAATACCGACAGGTATATCTGCAAACGTCTTGATTGCCTCTCTAATCGCAAAAGCCTCACCTTGCAAGGCAGAACAGAAACCAAGGGCTCAAATTTAGCTAAAATACGGCTCAATTTTGCTTTTGGACAAGTCTTCTTCTCTTGTTTCTCTTCACTAACATAAGGAATGCTCAAATAAAAAACCCTGTAAGAAGAAAATTTCACTAAAAATAAAAAATAAAAACCTTAACAACAACTGGTCCCCATTCCAGAAATCTGTGTCAAATTAGTTTTTGTCATCTCGAACTCAGAATTCTGACTATATATTCGACTCAATATTGCATTCGAGAATTCAATTTAAGCTGTGCCAAATTCCCATCATGAACAACTTGCACTAACAAACAAAAACCGTACAAGTAAATACATACAGTTCCTCCTAATTCTCCCTGTTTTTTTTTCCTCCAAAGATTTAAGAAACTATACATACTATGAAAAGAAAAAAGAAAACATGGAACAGAAAATTTTTGAACCAAAATAACATTAAAGAGACTAATGTCAAAAATGGCAGCCACAACAAAGAAAAAAGAAGCACAAGGTAATAACCAAGACAATAGCCTCTAAAACAGAGATGATCTTGAAAAGCAAATCGTCAAGCAAAGAAAGCCGTATGTTAAGCCTTTTCCACTTGAAAGCAGAAACCAAAAACCTCAATCTCCATCTCCAAGATTCCTTCATCTTTAACCTCTTAAAAAGCCACATCTTCCTCTTCTTGCTGCTGCTTCCGCTCCTTCCCATCTCCCCTTCCATTCAAATCTCTCTCTCTCTCTCTCTCTCCCCCAAGTATGATTTGTTGATAGGAAGAGCAATGATGGTGGTGGGTTATATGGGATGGGGAGAGGGAAAGTTGGGTTTTTTTTAATGAAAACGGAACAGGAAGTAGCATGGTGTTGTATTCTTTAATGGGGTCTGTTGAGGGTATTTTGGTAATAGTTCACTGAAGAGGAAAAACTGCTCCGCGTTTTGATTGATTGGATTGGTCAAAACTCATCAAACTCAAATTACGGTTTGTGGACTCAATAGACTTATTCTCAAATGGGTAAGGGACACTAATTCTAAGATTCCGTCTCCTGCTCTGAGCAATAATAGAATCTACACGACATAATATGCACGCATGCTCTCACATGTTTATAAAATAAATATACTTGATAATATTATAATTATAAACCAGCACTAGATAAATAATAAAAATTAAAAATATAATAAAATAAATATTTCATGACAAAAAAAAAATTGTATTAGTAATTAAAAACTTAGAGACCGAACAAAATGATTTGTAGCAATTTACAGTGTTTTGTGAGGAAAGATACAGTGCTTTCGCTACATGATTTAGCTTTTCAGTTAATAAAAAGCAAAAAAAATTACAAAGCTAAATTCTCTACCAACTTAATATTTTTAAAAAAACCAACAAAGATAATTTTGGAAGGAAAAAAACCCATGAGAAAAAACGTTGCAGCAATTGACAATGTTTTCTGAGGAAAACTATAACGCTTTTCCCAATAAAATAAACTAAAAAACCATTTAGAGAAATATTGTAGCAATCCACAGTGTTTTGTGAGAAAAACTACAACGCTTTCCTCATATGATTTAACTTTATTGTAATTATAATTCTTAACCAACTCAATATTAAAAAAAAATCGACAAAGATAATTTTGGAAAAAATAATAAAAAAATCACATGGGAAAACACTGCAACAATTCACAGTGTTTTAAAGAAAAAAAATAACAAAGCTAAATTCTTCATCAGCTCAATATTAAAAAAAAATCGACAGAGACAACTTTAGAAAAAAAATAATAAAACAAACACCAAAAAAAGAAAAAAAAATCATGTTGGAAACACTGTAGTAATTCATAGTGTTTTGTGATGAAAGCTACAGTGCTTCCCCACATGATTTAGCCTTATTTGTAATGACTTGTAATTGTAATTAACAAACAACTCAATATTAAAAAAATAAAATTAAAAAAGATAATTTGAAAAAAATTATAATAAAAAAAACCATGCGGAGAGATACTGTAACAATCCACAATGTTTTATGAGCAAAGCTACAATGCTTTCCCCACATGATTAAGCTTTATTACAAAGTTAAATTTTAACCACCTCAATATTAAAAAAATAAAATCAACGAAGATAATTTTGGAAAAAAATATTATAAAAAAAGAAAACACAAAAGAAACTGGAAAAAAACCATGTGAGAAAAAACTGTATCAATCCATAGTGTTTTGTAAGGAAAAACTTGTATTTACTTGTAATTGCAATTCTTAATCAGCTTAATATTTAAAAAATAAAATTGACAAAGATAATTTTAGGGAAAAACATAACAAAAACAGAACAAAACCATGTGGGAAAAAACACTATAGCAATCAACAGTAATTTTTGAGGAAAGTTACAGTGATTTCCTCACATATTATATATGTAATTTTTAACCGGCTCAATATTAAAAAAATAAAATAAAAAAAGATAATTTTGGAGAAAATAATAAAAAAAACCATGCGGAGAAACACTGTAGCAATCAACAATGTTTTAAAGAAAACAAATTATAAAACTAAATTCTCAATCAGCTCCATATTAAAAAAAATTAACAAATATAATTTTGAAAAATAAAGAAATAAAATAGAAAAACTATGTGAAAAAATATCTCAGCAATCCACAGTATTTTAAAGAAAAAATTACAAAGCAAAAATTTTAACCAGGTCAATATTTAAAAAGTAAAATCAACAAAAATAATTTTGAAAAAAACAAAAGAAAAAATAAATGAAAAAAAAAGAAATATTAGGAAAGATGAAAAAAAAAGTAATTTAAAAAAAAAGAAAAAAAAGAAAAGTTAGTAAAAAAAAAAGAGGGGAAAGAATCACTGTGGATTACTGTTGTAATCCACAGCGATATAGGTGTGGAGGAACAATGATTCCCTCATACCATTTAGAGTATGTTATGTTATAATATATATATATATATATATATATATATATAACAAACAGAAATTTGATCGATCTATGTTTTGCTTTATGTGATGCAAATGTCAGGATAGATGCAATGCATTTACGGTAATAAGAATAAATTCTTTATAATATAAGTTTTTTTAATAAAGATTCTTCGTTTAAAGAAACTTTATTTTGGCTTCTCAATTTAACAAGGAGATCGTAAACAAAATGTATATACTAGCCAAGAAAAAGACAGGTGAAACTATAATGTTTCAGAGGATAAAATATATTCGATTCTCTACTTTTTAAACCATTATAAGTTTAGATGGTGTTGCAAGGGACACAATAAACTAAGATGTCTAATTAATGAATAAGATACAAATAATTTTAAAATCATCATAATCAATACTAAAATTTATTTACTAAAAAAGCCCATGAATAGAAAGGCACAGAAAAAAACGACCATTATAAAAGGTCAACGGAGATCAAAACTCGTTGAAAAGAAGATTGACAAGTTGCTAGACCCACCTTTCTCGGTGCTTAGCCATATGCTAAGCCTAAACACATATGGGTCCGATAGGATGCCAGATCCAACTCTCTTGGGGTTGGCTATGTGCCAAGTCCAAACGCTTGGGGGTCTGGTAAGATGACATACACAATTCTCTTAGGCTTGATTACGTGTCAGGCCCAAGTGCTTGTGGGTTTGGCAAGGTGCCAAGCCTAACTGTTTATAAGTCTGGCAAGGTGCTAGACCCAACTCCTTTGGGCTCGGCTATGCGTTAGACCCATACGCTTTTAGACCAAGAGGGACGCTAGACTCAACATCCCTAGGTATAGAATTGTCCCATATCCTAACATACAATAGGAGAACCTAGGGTTATCATCTCCCTACGTCCTAGCTGTGTAAGAAGTCCTTTAAAAGTCATCTATATATCAATCAATATTAATGTTGATTATAAAGATTGATCCTATAGAGATATTAATATTACGTACAAAATGATGTAGGGTCATCTTCTATAGGCACATGATAGTCCTATCAACATTTAATGTTGTGTAAGAATGCACTTACATTAACATTAATGTTGATGTAAGGGACTCCTTCCCTTCTAGGATATGAATAAGAAAAAGACTTTCGATCCCTTGAACAAAAAGAAGAAAGTTCATGGTATAAAAATTGTAAATACTTTCTGAACGACCCAAGTAAGAGGTTTATGATCTTCACTATCTTATGATATGTTCTCAACATTAATCATATATGAACTAAGAATGGGCATTTTTGTTCTTAAAATTTCATGTTCATGTACTACTACTCACTATAAAGTCATTAACTTAACTATCAGAAGGTTCCGAAAATCCTACCAAAATGGACTATTTTGCAGGAATCCAAACTTTTACCACCAACCCTCTAAGTCCTCAGTTATGGAGAAGAGAAGATTGACTTGAACGTGTGATCATCCATTATTTGAATGCTAAAAAACTCAAGTTCCTTAGCATATTGCATTCTGGAGCATCATCAATTGATAGTGTCTATGAGAAACTATTAAAAAAACCATCAATTATGGTTTTATAATGAATTTTAGACACATATAATTGCTATAAATGATTGATAATCAAGAAACTTTTGGGTTGGGGCATGTTATAGACCTCTTCGCAATAGTTGGCACATCTGCTCTACTAGCTCTCGTAAATTTTTAACAACTTATTAATCAGGTGTAAGCTCTCACTTAAGTCATCCTAGCATCCCAAGGGCAACACCAAACCACGTCACTCTAGCAGGCCCCAACAAAAAAGGTATCTCTCTTGAGGGCAGCTCCTTCTATCCTAGCCCCACAACTACAGGATGTCATCTCTACTAGAAGACAATTGTCTTACCTAAAGGAAATAGAGTAAAATGATGTAGAGAACCCTTTGACTGAGTAGTCCATTAGCCCTCCAAGGGATCACTCTCATCGATACAAGACCTTCCAAGAAGCTATCACTCAAAAAATGATCTCTCTAGCTACTACGAGAAAAAACTCAGTTATCGATCTCACCATCCCATGCTAGAGTCTTTTAGCTCTCTCAAGCCAGCTAGGCAGAAATTGGGGAGAAGCTTGACTAAGAGATATTTTTATGATGTGGCACATTGCACCCAAGAGATAAAGGGGTCCCTCTTATTCAAACAGGTCTTAGGCACTCATGTCCTCAAGGATTATATCTTCAAAAAGATGACTCTAGACAACTATGATGAACTGACAAATCCACGAGAGCATATGCAAAACATACGCGGCAACCTAGAGTTAGTCATTCAAGATAGAGATGGCATGTGCAAGATACTGTCAATGACCTTCAGAAGGTCGGCTAGGTCATGATACAACAATTTAGAGCCAAACTCCACACGGGTTTCAAGGATCTCTATGCGAAACTTGTATTGCATTTCATCATTAACATACCTGCTAAAAAAAGCTCCACATAACTCTATAGCATAACCCAAGTATGAGGAGAAACCACTTGAGCATATCTGAAAAGGTTTAACAAAGAGATACTAAAGATGAAAAAATTGATTGAGTCAGTAGCCTCAGAGGCTTTGATAAATGGAGTAAGAGAATGCTTCATATGGAGAGACCTATACGCCCTCCCTCACAGAAGCCTAATGAGGGTAAAACAGGTCGTAAAAAACCATATCCAGGTAAAGAAAGCCAGTATTCTATGATACAAGCCTCCTTATATTTACTAGGAGGTTCAGGAGGTTAAGCCTTCCAAGTGGAGTCATTCCACTCCCAACAAGGAGAATAACTCAAAGCAAAATCAAAAGAGGTCGGTGAGGGAACATGTTCATCTCATTAAAAGGAGGCATTTCTTTATCTTGAATGCTACTCTCACTAAAGTGTTCATGACCATTAAAGAGAAGGATTACGTTTAATATCCATCTCCTATGGCGTCATTTCCACATACCCGTACCTTTAGAAAATTTTTTCATTACCACAAAGACAAAGGATATGACATTGAAGATTGCTTCACCCTAAGAAATGAGATTGAAAGGTTGATACCCAAGGGATAGTTGAAAAAGTTTATTAAGGGGAATGCCAACATGAACCTTGGAAGAGCCCCACTAACACATCTAGACTCTCACGAAGATCAATGTGATCTTGAAGGGACCTCATCAAGAGGAAACACCTCAATAACAAGAGGAAATATAGGAAGCAAGTCCTTATAGCAGCTCGACAACAAAGTCTATGGCATAATCCCATTAATTTCACTCTAGAAGATGGAGAAGGGGTGACTTATCCCTATGAAAACGCCCTAGTCATCTCCATGATCCTAGCTAACCACAGGGTAATAGTGAATGATGAAAGCTCTATCAATATCCTTTCCAGGGATGTGATGATCCCAATAAAAAATCCCTTGATTAGGATCGAAGGGTTAGGGGTACCAGTAAAGGGCACCCTAAAGCTTTTGGTTATAATTGGTACATATCCTAGATGCATCACCCTTTAACAACCATTAATGATGATAGATATATCCTTCGCTTACAATGCCATAATAAGAAAACCTCTCATTCACAAGATCAACGCCATCATAAATATATAGAACTTGATATTGAAATTCCTCACCCAATAAGAGGTGGCCAATATGAGGGGAGACCAAAGGACTTCGAGACACTGTGTATCATCATGCTTGAAGGGCAAGGAGGCTTTAGTTATGGACAAGTAAGGGTCCTTAAAAGAGGGTAGAATTTAGAATTGAGGTAAAAAAAGAGTTGATGATCAAGAGTTTTAGGCTTCCTTCTTGGTAGTCTGGAACTCAAGACACATAACATTCTTAGATGCATGCAACTCCATGATAGTCTGCCTCAAGATGGTGACTTCATGGAGAGCTTCGTAAAGTTACTGCTCAGTAGAGCCTAGATGAATGGTAACTTTTTGCATCTCACCATTTAAGGAAGAATATACCATTTTGAGATTTCTTAGCTCGGCCTCCATAACTACTTTCTCCTCTCGAAGCCTCTAAAAGGGCAGTCTGATTTGTTCTATATTTGGTGATGACATATTTTACATGGTTCCTCCCAGCCACCTAGCACCTTTTGGAATGTGAGCACACCATAAGAGTTTGCCAAGAACAAAATGTCAGGAAGGATGACCACAAAGCCAAAACAAAAGTTAGAAAAGAAAATTGCTTACATTAAAAGCCATTTGACCAGTCAAGGCCAAATGATAATTGTAGCTCTTATTGGATATTTGTAAAATGTCTAAAGGAATGGTGAGGATCCTCATTAGTTGCCTCACCACTTCTAAGCTAGTCTTGCTAAGCCCACACCTCTCACTAATAACAGCCTACATGACATGCCTCTTTTTATCATTTAAAATAAGGAAAATACAAGGGAGTGTAACCAAGGGAAAAGTGAGGAAAAATATCTTCAAACTCCTAACCAAGAGTAGAGGACTCGACAGTTGTAGCCTTCATGACCATAATAAGAGAATAAATTAGAGGGACAAAAATCTTTGTTGCGAAAGCTCGAATGCCAATCTCTATAGGCGTGGACACCTTTCTTCTTTTAAAATGAGCAGTCACACCTGTTATTAATTCAAAGGGAATTTGATATGCATGACTTCAAATGAAAGAGTATGAGTCTCCTCAGCCTCTATTATAAAAGGAATACTAGCCCATCACCATTATTTCATCAGAAATAGTTTAGGAATGGAGAGTTCATTCACCATAATAGGATCGTGCTCTATTTCTTCTTCAATGGCTGTTCCAATCACTGCAAGAGATGAGGACACCCTCATTGAAGAGAAGCTTCCTGCTAGAGATCTAGCTAAAATCTCTCATCATCTCTCGATTGTCAACGCTATATAGAAAAAAAAATCAGAAATGAACTATAGATGAACAAAAACAAAAGGTAAAGAGGTTGCATACTTGGCAACAATGCTTGGTATTCTTCTTTGGCCATCCTATTGACTTCATTCTCAATAGAGGTAGAGGCCAAAAAGCACGAGCTTCCTTTTCACTTAAACTCGGATGAGGCCAATTGTTCACCTCATGAGGAGGCACCCTCAAGTGGTGGGAACAACCCTAAATTTGGTGCATGCCTTCTCGAGGGCTAATTGTCCCTGTGTATCTCATGACCAACATCTCTCCCTCAATTTCTTTAGATACACGGGCTTGCCATGAAGAGCTTTTCTCATGGCTCCAGCAAATTTATTGGCAAAAATGAAAAATCACTAGATGTCGTTATCATCGTTAGTACTCACGATCAACTAGTAATAAACCCTAAAATGGTTTATGGTGGGTTTGATGTCGATAAACTGAAGAAACTTGTCAAAAGCTGACAATACCCAAATTTGTCACTCATAAACCCTCAAAGAGGGTAGGAGTACCCTAAGTCATACATTCATATTGGGGCTGCAATTTGAAAGTGCCCTCGAGCAAAGGCCAAAGTCTCCTCACTAATCTTTTCTCTCCTGGAGGGAAACTAACCCACATAGGCTTTAGGTTGCCATTTGTTAGTGAAGGCCAACTCGCTAATACTCAAGGTACTTAAATCATCGTCCTTAGGGGTTTAAAGAAACCTCTCTCCCTCTAGAGAATCTCTTGAGGCATTAGAAAAAGAGCTTCTCTAATGGGAAGAACTATCTCTTTCCCTATAAAGAGAGGATGTTGAGGGTCAACCTCTAGACTCGAGGCCTAATCTAATGGATCCCTGCTCCTTGTTGCTCCCTATAGTTTCTTGCTAAGACTAAAACTAATAATACATTCACTCATGGAACCAAACTTGCTCCTATGAGAGTCTATTGTTATAAGAAGAAGAGGAAATGTGCAATATGAAAATGAAAGAGTGACTTATGAAATCTCCAAATCAATTTGATAAAAACTACAAAAAATAAAAGAAAAAAAGGAGACAAACGACTAGGGTTATAAAGAAAATTTATAACCCCTATCGTTGGATGGGTGATTTATCATGTCATCATAGATCCCTAGAAGTTTGCTCAATTACTACATTAAAGGTGAGTTGCTGTTTTGTTTCTTAAGAAGACCCCTTTCAATGAGGATGTGACGTCCAATCATAATGCTCCTAACAGTTCTACTTTGGATAGAACAAAACTCATATGGAAGTTAAAAGATCTCTTATTAAAGAAAAATGGCATTTTCAAAATTTTTGTGTATTAAATACATAAAGACTTGAGGGGCTTCTGATGGATCAACATATTCGGTACTAAAATCCATTAACTCAAAAGGCCCATGGATAGAGGGGATGAGAGAAAGACGTCTCATCATAAAAGCTCAACAAAAGTAAAAAAAACCCAAACGCACGTGGGTCTGGCATGATGCTAGACCGAACTTCTTTGGGCTAGGCTATATGTCAAGTCTAAATACTCGTGGGTTTGGAAAGATGCTAGGCCTAGATCCATTAGGCTTGGCTACATGCTAATGCTAAGTGCTAGTAGGTCTGACAAGGTGTTAGACCTAAATCCCTTAAGCTTGACTATATTCCAAGCCTAAGTGCTTGTGGGTTTGACAAGATGTCAGACTCAACTCCTTTAGGCTTGGCTATGCAGTAAGCCCAAACAATTGTGGGTCAAGTAAGGTGCCATATCCAATTCCATTTGGCTCGGCTATGTGCCACGTCTAAGTGCTTGTGAGATTGGCAAGATGCTAGACCTAACTCCTTTAGACTCGGCTACGCGTTAGACCCAGACACTTTTAGACCTAGAAGGACGCTAGACTCAACATCATTTGGTCTTGGATCATCCTATATCCTAACGTACAATAGAGGAACCTAGGGTTATCATCTCCATACACCCTAGCTGTGTAAAAAGTCCTTTAAAAATCATCTCCATACACCCTAGCTGTGTAAAAAGTCCTTTAAAAATCATCTCCATACATCAATCAATATTAATGTTGATTAGAAGGGTTGATCTCATCAAAACTAATATTATGTACAAAATGATGTAGGGTTGTCCTCTATAGGCACGTGATACTCTTATCAACATTTAATACCGTGTAAAATGACACTTATATTAACATTAATGTTGATGTAAGGAACTGCTTCCTCACTTGGATATGAATAAGAAAAAGACTTTTGATCCCTCGAACAAAAAGAAAAAAGTTAAAGATATAAATGTTATAAATAGTTTCTAAATAACCCAGGTAAAAGGTTCACAATCTTCACTCACTTACAATATGCTCTTAGCATTCATCATGTACGAACTAAGAATGAACACTCTTGTTCTTAAAATTTAATGTTCATTTATTACTCCTCACTATAAAGTCACTGACTTAACCATCAGAGGGTCCTAAATATCCCACTTACAAGGACTGTTTTATAGGAATCTAGGCTTTTGCCACCAACTCTTTTGACCCTTAGCTCTGGAGAAGAGAAGATTGATATAAATATGTGATCATCCATTATCTGAACACTTAAAAACTCAAATTCTCTAGCATATTAGATTCTGGAGCATCATCGTATAATGAGTTCGAGAAATGTTTTATCATTGTGGTTGGCTTCTTACAATAATAAGGAAAATTAGAAAAGTATAAAGATTTCCTTACGTGGCTGGCTTCTTACAATGAATCTCATTGAAGCAAGAACGAATCTCATTTTAACATTTTCCTTGAAAATAAAGAACAATATTAGACAAAGGAAAAGGAGAATGTGTATTATGCTACAGCTATCCATATGGAAATTGACAATTGCCACTCATTAGAAGTAAGCTCCATGAATGTATGCATAAACCCACTACTAATTATACAATATATAGCTCATCTTCCTGAATAAAAGTTACAAATCGATGATTCATTTTGGAAAGAATGATCAACTTGGTTCCACGACCCAACATGGTCAAGTAGCATGAGAGTTTGGTGCTCTGGTTATTGCACTTTGAAGGAGTAATATATATATATATATCAAATAAGTAGAGATCCGAAGTATTCGATTGGGCTACGAAGGGTTGCTGAGTTTGGTGGGACTGGTAAAAAGGGCACTTGACAGCCTTGAATAGATTATTGCGAAGATCTTTAGTTAGTAAACAAGCTCCTCTCCTTTTTGGAGTGGAAGATTTTATCAGTTGTGGATTCCATGCTTGATCGGCTTGTAATTAATTATATTTTCCTCCGTAGATTCATCAGGGAAGGGAAGGGAGAATAATCTTTTTGTTTGCTTTTCCTATTTAACCATTTCTTTTTTCACATACATTATCCTTCCTTTCGTGAAATATTTTTCCAGATGATGATGGTTTTGAAATCTAGCAAATGGTAGAATAATATAATATAAGGTTGAATTTCAAGGGATAGCTCAATTAGTTAGATTTTGAATTTGCTTTTTAATGATCACGAGTTCGAGTCTTCTAAAAACCACCGGAGACTTATATAGTCATTAATTTCAGGACCCGTGAGATTAGTCGAGATACATGAAATCTAGCCTGTATGCTTATATTAATAAAAAAAACATAATATAAGGAACCGGCTCCAGACTCGACAAAAATTCCTAAAGAGAATAATAACGTTCAGTTAGTAGCTGTAAATGTTTCCAAAATGAATGTATAATATATATTTTGCTAAAAGTTGAAAAAAAAAATAAAAAATCAAAGAAATATCAAGATTTTACGGAAACACCATCTTCTGATTTTCACAGACAAGATAGACTACAGAAAAATTCAAGTTTTGAGTAAAGTCCATCTTCTAATAGATTATAGTCCAAGACTGTTGTGCAAAACGTGTTGATCAAAACAATATATCTGTCAACAGTTTCAAGAAATAGCTCGACTTGTTCCATGACAGCAAGCGCCCCAAGGCAAAACCATTGATATTAGATCCAGTCCGGTCCGTGTTAAGAAAAAAATAATAAAAAAAAATATTTGAAATTTTAATATTTTATTTTAAAAATTTTAAAAATATTTTATAAGAATATATATTATATATAATTATTTAACATATATATATGAAAAAATTAATAAAGTATGTACGGTCAAAACCACTACATATTTTGGAACTCCTTCTGCATGTGGCCTTGTTTGGTCTTTTAAAGCAGGGGACACATCTACTTTATAATACTATGAACTTCATAAACGGGGGACAAAATTTGCAACTTACACTTGGTATCCCAATGCCTCATCATTTCACTCTCCCTTCATTGCCGGAAATTGTGTGTTTCTGAGCCTGTCACATATAATATTTTTATTATATGGTTTGCTTTGGAATCATCTAATTAGTGTCATGCCACCCTTATATGATTATTATACGCTACATGAGCCCTCCTCCTCTCTCACTCTAATTGCATTTTAATCCATTCCTTTCCTCCACGCTTTCACTTTAATATATTATCTTTTATTTTACTCTCTTTCACATTCATCTTTCCTATCATTTAAGTTCCTCGTAAAAATGATGTATAAAATCTCTTGTTTTATTATCTAAATCAAAGATGATGATGGTATCAATATGCCAAAAAAAAAAAAAAAATTATATTCCTTCACATAAAATAAAACACATTCACGTGTAAAATCAAAATATATTCCTATTTAAATTTACATACATCCACAGATAAAAATCAAACGCAAAATGAAACACGACACTGTATAAAAATTAATCAATTTAAATAAATAGTCCTTATGCAAAAATCAATAGATCCATTTGCATAAGTTAAGCACATCCACAAAAATTAAACAACCTATACACAAAAATTTAATCTCCTAAGCACAAGAAAATTATATTAGGTTTAAAAATGACCTTCAAGAGCATATGTGAAATTACTAAAAATGGTTTGTCAAAATGCTGACGTGTGAGAATCACTTGTTGGTGTGTTGGTAGACACTTAGGATAAAGACCCATGTGACTTGCGTGCCGGTATTGACTTGCAAGAAAAATAATAGAATAAATCAGGCTCTTTTACAATAATTAGGTAATTTTCTATAGTTAAAAGATAATGATAATACTAATAAATCTTCAACCATTGCTCAATAGTGAAATATTGTATTTATTAATAATTGAATTAATCAATAATGGATCTTTTTAGAAACTAACAATTTTAAATTTACTCTTGTAATCCAAAGAATATAGAGATGATTTTTTTTTAAAAAAAGTTTTAGGTCTCATGGATTTAGTTTTTTCCCCTCAATTTTAACATTAAACATCGAATTTGTTGGAAATGGAGCTTCATAAATCTTTTTACTTGATTATTCTGAAGTTATCCTAATCTCACGACTTAGGTCACGAGTTTAATAGGTTAACCCGAGTTGACTTAGGTTGTTTTTTTTGTTCTTTTTTAATTATTTTTTTCAAATTTATCATTCAATATTAGATTGATTGAAAATCGATCTTTGCAGTTTTTTTATTGCTTTCTATAGAGTTATTTCGATCTCATTACCTGAGTCATGGGTTGGGTAGGTTGACTCGGGTTAATTTAAAGAATTTTTTTTGTTTTTTTTCAATTTTATATTTGAAAATTGGACTGGTTAATTAGGAATTAGCCTTCATAATTTATTTTTATTTGCTTTAGGATTATCATGGTTTCATGATCTAGGTCGTAAATTTGACAAGTTAACTTGATTGATTCAACATGTAATTGTGTCAATATTTGAAAACAAATATCATCTACTATATCACTATATCAATGTTTAAAAATATATAATTTAATATGCATCATATTTTAAGTTAATAATAATTTTTTTTATTATCAAAGTCTCACACTGAAGATCTTGCCTGGGCTAAAAATCATATTTGCAATGCTTGTATATTTTCTTATGTAAAAAAAAAACCTTAACTCGCAACGCAATGCGAGCTAATAATTTAGTAAACATTAAAGTTAGTCATCCTAGGGTTTCCTCTTTTGGTTAATTTTTTTTCTTTTTTTTATTTAACTTTGTTTCTATTATTTGTTTATTTATTTTAAGGGATAAAATTTGGATGATGATTGCAAGATTAAAAGACCCTCCAAAGCAATGATCTCTTGATAAATAATAGAAGCAAACATTCTGAGTATTATCATTTTTGTCGTATTTGATGCACTTGTTTTTATAATATATTTTGGGAATGAAGATATCAAAACATAGTAAAGAAAGGCTTATGGTGATTTTTGATTCTTTTAACAATTAATGAGGTCTTTTCCTTTTACTTCGTCATTAAATAAAAAATTAATAATTCTCTTTTATCCATATTTTATTATTTTTTTTTCTATATTAGTACGTGAAATCAAATCCAAGATAAGATCGACCTAATAAGGTGCTCGAACTTGATTGTCACTATAGAAAAATAAAACCTTTACAAATTCGCTGTAATTGCTAAAAATATATATTTTCTCACTGATCTTTGCTATTATTATTTTGGAAAAAAAGAAAATATTTATTTTATCTTGTATTTTCAAGTTTGTAAATGTCATTTTTCATTGGTATGATTTTATGTCCTGGGATGTATCTATTTTGAGATGCTTATGATATATTTCCTTTAACAATCTAATTAATAAAGTAATATTAAAAAACAATTAAAAGAAAAGAAAACCAATCACATATTAGCATAACTCTATTTAGGATCTAGGAACATAACCATATTCTCAAATTACATTTCTTTGAAGCTATAAGAGGAGATGGTGTCAATACTTTTTAAATTTCAGAAACCTACTGATGTTTCTCTCTAGTAGGTTTCTTAGACAGAAGTAGCAGTGAAGAGGACGCCTCCATTTCTGTAACACGCCCTCGCAACTTTTCATGAAGCTCCTCCAGTTCTCCCTTCATCTTCCGAAGTTCATCAAGGTTTAGCTCACCAATAAGTTTGGGTTCCGAACCCTTTAATTTCATTGCCTTCTCTAGCAATTCCCCCCTCTTTCTTTCATAATGAAGTTTCCTGAGAATATCATTGAGTTGACTATTAAGCTTCTCCAATCTAGCCTCTCGTTGAGAATCAACAAGGCTACCAGCCGAAACTTTTGGTTTCTTATCCCGATTTAGAAACCTCTGAGCCACAAACTCGACATTGGGGTGGCCGAATGAAAATGGTTTTCCCCCTGGAGAGAAGACGATGATGGCAATTTGCACACCACACAAGGTAGCAAGCTCATTGGCTTTCTTGAAAACCCCTGTTCGGCGCTTTGAGAAAGTCACTTGCCGAGAGTTGCTATCTTTCACCATCTCTATCTCTATCTTTCGCCTGCCCATTATTTACTCTTTTCTTGTTACAAATCTCGGGAAAGAGAGAGATACATATGAGTTGCTTGTGGTGTGAACGAATATAAATAGTGGAGAACTTAGGCATGTTGAAAAAATGACTTGGACTTGCCTATAAATAGGTTTAGTATTAGTAACATAGGATTTTTTTTCCTTCAAAGATATTTTTTTCATGGTTTTTTTCTTTCTATTATAGTAATTTCTTAAAAATATTTCTTATTTTAGTGGAAACTACCATTATGAAGCTTTACCACTTTTGGTTGGCATATTTTAATTCTTATCCAACCGTATCAGATTTTGGAAATTAAATGAAATTGAACTAATCTTACATAAAAAAAATAATTAGTTTATTTTTTGTTGTATGGTGAAGTTATTATAGATTTCTTTTTTCTCTCTCTAAGGAAAATAATTAATATTCATATAAATAAATCATACTAAAATCCATACAAGATTCACTACACCATTAAACAGTTTTATCTACGGATTAATTCCGTCGGTGTAAGGCATGCCATCCGTTGGTAAAATTATTACCGACAGTCCAACCGATGGAATCAGTCCGTTGATAATTCCCCATTCCATCGCTGATTCTGTCAGAAATAAAAAAAACCAACCACCGACGGTCTTACAGACGGCGACGCGCGACAAATTTGTTTTTTTTTCCCGCGGGAACATTACCAACGAAATCAATCTGTCTGCATTTTCAATGGTAATCACTGACGGAATATCCGTTGGTGACGGTGGCATGATGATAAATATTTTAGAACTCTGTCAAATACCGATAGATATATTCCGTCGGTAATAGTAATGGTAAACATCGACGTAATATTTCTGTCGGTGATTGTGGCATAGGTGGTAATTGTTTGGCAACTCTCGGTAAAATACCGACAGCCGGTTTTTGTCGGTAATGCCGTCGGTATGTATTTAAAATATATATATATATATATATATATGTATAATTTATTAATAGTAAAAAAGCTTAATAAACAAATAAAATTGTATTAAACATTAAAAATATAAAAATAATGTTAAATAATATTCATCCAAATATTCATTACAAATTTAATGTGTTTAAAAAGCAAAATTAAACTAAAATAGCGGCGGAGCTGGAGGAGGAGGAGGAGGCTGGTTGTTCCCGGGATCGTACGGTCAAAAAAGAGCTGCACATGTATCATCACCCATCCTTGATCTAATCTCCATGACCATTTGACGGAGCTGATCATAATTCGTCGAGAGTTGTTCATATTGTTGTTTCAAGGCCATGAACTCCTCAGACTGGGTGCTCGATACTGATGGAGAGCTCCCAATGGTTGAGACACTATGGGCCGACTGCAAGTTTTCGGCCGTAGTGTTGGAGAGCCCGTAGACCCGATTTTTTTGGGATCCACCAGACGATCCCACTTTCATCCACAAATCCGAATCGAAATCCGGATGGGTCGAAGGATCATCCCCATATCTCTCCCTCAATCGACTATTATAGGTCTCCTGAGATTTTTTTTTAAAAATCATCATATTCAATTCAAGAAAATAATAAATTACAAAATAAAATGATTGTCCACGAACTGCTGCACCCCTTTTTGACAGTCTTGACTCCGCACATGTGTCTCTACAAACAACTCCATTAGACTCGGCTCACGTCCAAGAGACGCAGCCTGTAAGGAAAAAAAAGGTTGCAAGTTAAATATATTTATAAGCAACAACAAGTTAATTAACGATATATTTCATTAAAATTAATCTTACAATTTGCTTTGCATGTGCGCTGAACGGGACGGAACTGCCGGTGTGCGTGGTCACCGAACCATGAATTTGCCAGTTCCAGTTGTCGGCGTCGGACTGTGAGCGTCATGAGAACCGCTCTGAGGTCACGTGCTCAATATATGCCATCCATATATCTCCGGAGATGAATGGCGGTTTGAATTCCCGCCAAACCGCCACCTCATTCCATCCTTCAAGACCATTATCCCTCGCATGTCTTTTTGATTTTTTTTTGTTTCATACCAAAAATCACGCAACTTACTTTCATAGTAACAAATTAGAATTCAGAGCATAAAATTATAAAACAAAAATAAATATTATTTTTGATGTTACCTAGGTGCCGTGTGATTCTCCCATATCCTCCTCACAACATTGTTGTTCACGCTTTCCCACTCAAATTTATGCTATGTATATAAATAATTCATTTAAAATAAAAATAGTACAAGATATAAAATTATAAAAATAATTTATTAAAAATAAGATAGAAATTAAAGTTAACACCGACCTGAAATTGCTGAAACCATGCATCGATATTAGGTCTTCACTCAGGATGTCTGGAAACCTGACTCCATTGAAATAATGGAATCTCCATCGATGATTTAAACGCCGATGTCATTGTCCTAACAGCCTCAATGTTTGTGAACTTGAAATGAAATAAAATTAATAAAATATTAATTAGTTGTTCATAAAGTATAAAAAAACTAAAACCTAAACAAACTTATATTGAGAGGTCATCCTTCCATTGTACCGGTACTTGCGGGTGAATTGACCCCGTTGTGAAGGCATACTGCTTCTGCGCTGTGAAATCACGCTAGAAGAGGCAGCATCACAAGTTTGCGCTGATGCCTCACGGGATCAGCACCTAAGGATACGTCCTCCTCGCTGCTAGAAGAACTAGCTGCAACTGTCTGCTGACGACGTGCTGTAGATTTTATTCTACGCATCTACATAAATTTATAAGAGTAATTACATAATTAACTTCGATTGTTTTAAAAAAATTCGGCAGAACCTCTCCTATACTGGAGACTACTCACAGTTTTCAAACCTACAAATCTTTACAATAACCACAAACCAATCGACTCCATTGAAATATCTTATATACAACCTAAAATCTATAGAATTTAACATCTATAGAAATTCAACATCTATATATTTTTAATTAACATTTATAGAAATGCATAAGTGACAATTAAAATTGATGGAAGCAATAAAAAACACAACAATCAATAATAGAATAAAATTGAGATAAAAAAATAAAATTTAATTCTTCATTTACAATTATCATTTCAATGGAAAATTCAAAAATAAAATTATATTAGAGACTACATCTACACAAATAAAAAGACTAAATTATCAAATAATTATTACAATACAAACAATAAAAATAATTAAATTTTTATTCAACACATTTACACAAATTTATATGAATAATAAAATAATTAAATTCAATTATTTAAAAAAATTCACCAGCATCTCTCCTATATTAAAGACTACCCACCGTTTTCATACATTCAAATATTGATAATTACACAAATATTGCAAAATCAACTCTATACAACCTAAGATCTATATATTTTCAACTAACATCAATACAAATTCATAAATAACAATTAAAATTAATCAAAATAAAAAAAATAACAAACAATAATATCATAAAATTAAGATAAACTAATTAAATATAATTCTATATTTCAATTAACATTTTAAAGGTAAATTCAACAATAACAATTCAAATTCAACAAAATTCTCAAGATATTATGGCAATACAAACAATCAAATAAATTTAACAAATTAAAAGAAAAAACTAAAGAACACTACACAAAACAAACAATACACAAAACTAAAGAACAATACATAAATTCAAAATAAATTTAGGAATGAAAAATGTTACCTTAATAGTATGAGATTTCAAGATTTTATCTACAAACAATACACAAAATAAAGAAAAGCACACAAATAATCATAATTAAAATAAAAAACAAACAATACAACTATAAAGAAAGAAAAATACATACCTTTTAATATGTTGAAAACTACCAACACAATAATAAAAACTCTTGCAAAAACTTAATACACATGAAGAGGAGATGAAATGAGGAGCTGAGCAAAAATGAATCACGGAGGGGGGGTTTTATAGCACAATATTTCCAACGAAATTGCCGACAGAACATATAATAATAATTTTTTTGGGGGGTGGCATTAAATTCCGTCGGTATTTAATTGATTCTCGCGCAAAAATTTGAAAAATCCCTCCATATTTTTGAAATCCGTTGGAAATTGTGCGCCAGAACACGCGCGTATTGGTTTTTCCGCGTCTGTCGGCAAAACCATCGGTAAATTCTGACAGGCGTGTGCTTCGAATTGTACGCCATCCATCGGAGAAAGCATCGGTATATACGTCGGTAATTATGGTATGTCTGTCGGTATACCTGTCGGTAATTATGGAAGAATGCCGTAATTTTCTTGCAACTCTCTGTGAAATACCGACGGGTATATGTCCGTCGGTATACCCGTTGGTAATTATGGCAAAAGGCTGTAATTTTGTTTGCAACTCTATGTGAAATACCAACGGGTATACGGCCGTCGGTATACCCGTCGATAATTGTGGCAAAAAGCTGTAATTTTGTTCACAACTCTCTGTGAAATACCGACGGGTATATGATCGTCGGTATACCCGTCGGTAATTGTGGCAAAAGGCTGTAATTTTGTTTGCAACTCTCTGTGAAATATTGACGGGTATAAGTTCGTCGGTAAAAATGGTAATTTTTTGCAAGTGCTGGTTGTATTGCGTGTCTATCCTCGTGCACAAAAGTTTGAATTGCAAACTTATAGTACGCATAACACAATAACAAGAGCTGACAATTATAAAATAAATATTTCATGTTTCAAAATATCATGTTTAATATTACATTATAAAAATAAGGCTTTACAACATATTTAGTTAGAATTTTCATCTTCATCCTTAGTTGAATTGTTATCAGCTTCATCACACTCTTCAATGCGGTTATCATCTTCTTCATCAATATTCTCTAGTCCACTAGAGCTCAAAACAACATTCAACTCCTCTGCGTCAACATCAATAAAACTATCGTCAAAAACAAAAAAATTGAAATTTTCTTCTAAGTCAATCGAAGGAGCAACTCGGTATGGTTTAACAACCTTACTAGCTTGAAAGACTTCATCTATCACACTTGTGTCTTCATTCTCATCCTGAACAACCTCGACACGACCCCTGGGTTTGGTTTTTAAAACGGATAACCAATCACCTCTTGATCGGTGCTTTCTAAAGGAATGGGTGTACGTGTAATAAACTTGTTGACATTGCTTTGCGAAAACAAAGACATCGTTTACATTGCGGTGTCTAGCTTTTGAGTTGATTTCAACGAGACCATAGTGATGATTTACTCTGATTCCTCTATCAGTTGTGTCATACCAATAACATTTGAATAAAAACACTCTATTCTGTTCGCTATGATATTGTAATTCGATGACCTATTCCAATCTACCGTAGTAGTCAACTTCAAACTCAATAGAAGTCGATCCCTTAATACAAACACCGTTGTTGTATGTCTTTCTTCCATGCTCGTATTCTTCAGTATGAAAGACATATTCATTGACAAAATACCCGTTATAGCACTTGACTTTTCTTTCAGGGCCTAGGCTTAGTAAAGACAGTGAAATAGCAACACTACCTCCCATTTGATAAACCTTGTATATCAAATTCAACAATAATCAATAAATGGATATTCTGTAATATTGACGTAAAATTAATTACATTGCAAGAGATAATGACTTTTTTATAGGACTTACATGTGTTCTAAACCACGTGGCAAATTGTTCATCTTGTAATTGAAAGATCTGGGATTCAGTCAGCTGTGAGTTATTGGACAGTAAGTATTGTCCATGTTGCCTGCAAGGTTGTTCCAAATTATATTAGTTTATGGTATTACAATATATAAATAGTACACTCTTGACAAAGTTTAAGTCGAACATCTACTTACTTAATAAAAGGTCTCAGCTTATCGCAGTTAAATAGGACATAATTGTGTGCTTGTTTGAACTCTATTTCAGACAAATATCTTCCCCTCACGGCATTTTTAGGTGTAGGTTGTCCAGGATTGGAGAATATTGACAAGTTTCCACTTGAAGGCACTTCACCACCACTATCATGTCGTGGAACACGGTTGATCCTCGTTCTCAAATGAGGTTCGAAATAGTATGAGATAAATTGAGATCTCCTCAACAATATAGGCCTTACATATTGATGCCTCAACACGCGTCTTGTTTTTAACCTTTTTTTTTCAAGATTGAACAAGTACATGCATATATAGAATTAATCAAAAATTATCAATTAAAAAAATTAAGAAATGTTTATTTATGAATTACATAGCAACTATAATATATAACCTCTCGAATGGATACATCTATCTGTACTGGACCGGTCCTCCAACTTTTACCTCAAACGGTAAATGTACGGGTAGATGCTCCATTGAGTTAAAAAATGATGGAGGGAATATCATCTCAAGTTTGCATATTGTCTCCATGATATTCGCTTCAAGCCTTTTAATATGATCAAAATTCAACTTGCTCGAGCATATATCTCTAAAGAAATGACTGATTTCTGTGAGTGCATCCCATATCCTCTTTGGCAACAAATCACGAAAAGCTAATGGGATGAGTGTTTGCATAAATACATGGCAGTCATGACTCTTCATTCCAAATAATCTGCATTCCTCCGTATTAACCAGCTTTGATATGTTCGAAGCATGTCCATTGGGGAAACGCAGACTCTTAAGCATTTATAGACTAATAGTTGTGTTTTTCTCTAACACGAAGCTTGCTCTTGGTTTAGCGACCCATGACCTATCACAAACCAACTCCATATTTTTATGGTTACAGAACAACGCTACATCCAATCTAGCCTTGATGTTGTCCTTTGTCTTCCCCTTCACATCCATGACGGTGTTGAAAATGTTCTCAAACACGCTCTTTTCAATGTACATGATGTCAAGGTTATGGCGGAGAAGATTGGTCTTCCAATAAGGAAGCTCCCAAAAGATACTTCACTTCACCCAATTATGGGTCAAACCATAACTAGGAAACTTATGCTTACCTGATTGGCGACTAAACACAATGTCACTGTACTCTGACACAACATCATGTAATTCTTTACTAGAAAGACGCGAGGGTGCAACATATTTTTCAACTCTGCCAACAAAGAAATCATTTTTTTCTTTCTGTACCTGTGATTCGGTGGCAAGAAACGACGGTGACAGTAAAAAAAAAGAAGCTTTACCTCCGTTTGTTAGCGTGAATGTCTTGTTGTTCTCCATACAATATGGACATGTTAGTTTTCCATGCGTGCTCTAACCAGAAACCATTTCATAAGCTGGGAAATCATTGATAGTCCAAATCAAAGCCGATCTCATAACAAAATTCTGTTTCCTCGAGATATCATAAGTCAAAGCTCAAGAGGACTATAATTGCGTCAACTCATCAATCAACGATCGAAGACAAACATCTATATTCCACCCCGGATTGCTCGGACCTGGTATGACCATAAATAAAAACATGAACTCCAGCCTCATACACATCCTCGGTGGAAGTTATAAACTGTCAGTATGACCGGCCAACAAGAATAAGGAGCAGCAAATGACCCGAATGGTTTGAATCCGTTTGTACACAACCCAAGATGCACTTTTCTTGATTCAGCTGAAAAGTGAGGATGCACACTGTTAAAGTGTTTCCATGCTTCGCCATCAGAAGGATGCACCATCACTCCATCAACCGCATGATGTGATTGGTGCCATGTCATGTGCTCATTGGTCCTTGGTGACATTAATAACCTTTGCAGTCTAGGTGTGATTGGAAAGTATCTAAGTTTTTTATATGCCACGAGAGTCTTTCCTCTGCCAGTTTTGGGTTTATAACGGGAATGCCCACATGTCATGCACTCGATCAACTCAACATTTTTAAGGTAGTATAACATGCAGAAGTTAAGGCACATGTCAATTTTCTGCTATCCTAAACCGAAGGGTTTCATCATGGACTTGGCAGCATAGAAGTTCTCTTTCAGCCTGTTCCCTTCAGGTAAAATGCTTCTCACCCATTCGATAATCTTGTCATAACCGGCCTTACTCAACTCGTGATCTGACTTGATGGTGAACACCTATGCTACGACCGATAATTTACTGTGGTTCGTGCAGCCATCCCATAATGGTTTGTCAAAATCTTTCAACAGATCAAAAAACCTTGCTGCATCTGCATTAGGTTCTTCTTCTACGATTTGACATTCACTGACATTACCTTCACTCATTCTCATTGCATCCATAACCATATTCCTGTAAGGATTACTGTATAGTCCGTCGGCAATACGGTCGGTATATACTGATGGATGTTATTTGTTGGTATATACCGACAAATTTTGAGACGGAATTATATTCATCGGTAAATATTACTGACGAAAAAATTTCATCGGTAAATATTACCGACGAAAAATTTTTATCGGTAATTCCGTTGGTTTTCGCCGATTTTCTGGTAGTGATATGATAAATGATGAATTTTAGATCCCAAAAATACTAAATGGTTAGTAGAGCATGAAAAAAATGTATTTTTGTACAAGTTAAATTTTTGTTTTTTCAAATTCAAGAGGGTTAGTGGGAAATGGTATCTTGTGCAATTTGTTTGTTTCATGTTAAAGGTTGCTAGGAAAAAGAAAATCGTAATGAGTGAAAGAATTTACAAATAACAAAATGAAAATAAAAATAGAGAGGCACATTGATATTATTGTAATGATATTATTATTGATTATTTATTTTATTGTTGTGTTGTTTCTTTCTGATAATGGTTTATAGTATAATTCATGATGATAACTTTATTTGGTAATAGGCTCCTGTATATTATGGAATATATATCATATCATTTGTATGATTTATATATCTTGTAAACAATGTACGTAGATGATTCAAGTATTATCATATTACCATATAGTTTCAAATATCAAGAACCTACATAATGTAGTCTTTAGATTGAAGTATAGTTTAATTTTAAAAGATGTTTGGGAAAAAATTAAAAGTTTGAATTTCATTTAAATTGTTAGGAATGAAAAAGAGAGAGTCAATAATGTAAAAACACAAATTAAACATTTATAGTTCTATGAAAAAGGAAAAGGAGAGGAGAAATTAATATTTTAGTTTGGAATCTTTTTAAGGATATTAATTTGAATTCTTAATAGAATTTAATAGCTAAAAAATGATAAAAAACAATTTAGAAAGGATTTAATAAATAATATAATTGAATTTAACTATGTGATTTAATATTTTATTTTAAGCAAAAAAATATAGTATATTATCTAATGAATTCAAATCACATATAGAATTCAATTCAATTCAACATGTTATTTGATTATGAACAAACTATATATGATATAAACCTATTGTTAGGGAGGATATATTAAGTCATTATTATATGATGTATTTGCTGATAGAAAATTCACATTCAACTATATTGTCACAATACTATTTAAGACTTAAGTTAGAAACATTTTTTCTTATGACTAATGACAATAACAACTTCTTGTTAATCCAACATATGCTATAACCATTGTTAAAAAATCTTTTATTATTAAATTTGATAGTTAAGTCTGAGTTCATTTTAAAAGTATTAATTCTTGTGGTCGATGAATTATTCTCAACTTTATATTTCACTTTTTTTTTTATTTCTTTGTATCATTATGTAATATTTTCTCTAGCATTCTCACTCACTTGCAACTCATCATTTATGGTTGTCAAGTGGTTTGGGTTCTAGGATCTTGGTTAGGCTATTAACCCTCTTTGAAACTCTAATATCATATTAAATTTGACAATTGAATTTGGGTTTGATTTAAAAGATCTAAGCATTGTGGTGGGAAGTTCATTCTCAACTATATATATTACTCTTTTATTGTTTATTTATTCAATGTGGGATATGATCTCTAACATTGATTATAACTATTACAAGTATTATCATAAAAGGACATCAAATGAGGAGCTTTGAAAATAAAAGAAGGAAAAAAATTGTTGCATAGTATTATGATAATTATAAAACCTAAATAACTCATATGTTCAAAGATCAATCACCCAATAGTATCCTATCTAAGGTAGATTACATTTCTTGCAAATTAAAACATATATTTTTTGTTTATTTTTTGTTGAAGTATCTAAGCATGCTAAGTGTTTAAAGGAAAGGATAAGAGGATAAAAAGAAAAAGAAAAGGATGTACCAAAATATTTTTAAGAAGAGAATAAAAAGAAAAAGAAAAAAAAAGATGTACCTAAATACTTTTGAGGTACTTATTATGCATGGATCCAGCATATATGCTTGCAAATGATAATGGTTTATAACTCATGAAATAATAAACAAGTATCTCAAATAAAATAATAAATGAATAAGATAAATGATTAATGTTTTACAAATATTTGGATGTTTTTGATTAATAAAAATAGAAATAGAAACTTGTTTATTTAAGGTGGTAGGAACCTAACAGAACAAGGATATAATTCAAAAAGGTATGGCAAGAGATCCTTAAACTAGCAAATCTAGGCAAACATACTACGTCCAAAAGAAAGAGAAGAAAGTTAATAATAATAATTATCACACCCAACATCATGAGGAACCCATAAAAACAAAAGCTAATTTAAGAATGAGATAAAAGTTGGAAAGTGGAGTCGCACATCTAATATTATGGTTACTAAGAATCCTTACTGATTTTCAGATATCTAAGGTAAGGGAGTAATTATGTTAAAGAGAAGATATTATCACATTAACACATCTTACCTGAGGTAAATTGCTTTGTTTATTGTGTCTTTTATTCCTAACAATTTTGTTGTGCCTAATCTATCAGTGGCCTATCTACAGGGTGATTGTAGGTCTACTATTATGAGTTAAAGCATTGGTTGAATATTTAAGCCTAACCATTATAAGGTTAAGTTCAGTTTTGTCACTCTTAGTTATTATATTTTGTAATCCTTGGTAAATTCACAAGTCTAAAGTTGGTCACTTCTGATCATGTCCTATTACTAACTAACTATCAAGTCCTGTTAATAAATGACCAATAGGTCTATTTTGTACTCATGGAACTCACTCAAATCTTAGAAAAGGTTCATGTACGACCTTGATAAGGTTCATCTATCCTACAATACCTAGGTTTCACTCACAATGTTTGTTGAGTGAAGATTGTTTGTCCAAATAGTGACCTACTATAAGTTCATCCATTTGAAGTGGGATCTATTGACGAGTATCTTTTGTATTTTGATTTTGACAATGTCTTTTTGTTAGAGGTTCATTTGCCATTTTAGATGTGTTATCTTAACAATCACCTTATGATTTAACTTTAGTTTTGATAACCCTTCATTCTAATGAGTAAACCACCTTATTCCATTTTATTATTACTCAAATTTTAAAAATATCCCATGTTACTATATTTTGGTCAATGTTGGATTTATATATTCTTTTTAATAAGTGAAGGAAAGGTGTTACTCCTTTTTGGGTTTAAGGTCATAGCTCATATAGAGTTCATATGCTTTAAGCCCTAAAAATGAGTAACCAAAAATATTTTGAGCTCAAATCTTTTTTAAAACCAAGAAAGGTTACTCCTTATTTTTTATGTTCAAAGTTATGGCCGACATGGAATCCATTTGCTTTGGATAATAAAAGTGAATAACCCAAACTTTTTTTAATGGATTTTTTAGTAAAACAAAAATCGATTTTTATTTTTAATTTTTTAAATAGCATGTCAGCCCAATAAACCTTTTTAATATGGGCCTTGCAAACTAGTTTCAAGGCATATAATGCTTAGTATGATGATTTTTTAGGTGTTATAGACTTGAAAAACTGAGAGCATAACAAACTAGTAAGAACATTATTGCTTTAATGGATTTAGGAAGCAAAACAATGTATTGAAATAGGATGCAAATGACCAAGAACAAGAGTGTTATATTTTTGTTTAAATATCAAGGATTACGAATTTATACGTAAGATGTATTCCTAATATTAAAAGAAAAATAAAAAAAATATATTTTGATATTAGAATGGTTAGGTTTTAACCTGATAAGATAAAAATCTCATTATTAAGAAAGACTTTTTTTAAACCAATAGACATATCAACGATTAGAAAACACAACAACACCTTTGTTTATATCAGACAAATAAACGATGCAGCTTATCTTAGATAAGGTATACTAGGGGTGGTACGTTCTCTCTATACACAATCAGTTTTCTTGTCCAGACTCTGAAAATCAGTTAGGATTTTTAGTGATTAAAATATTTGGTGGCGACTCCATTCTTTTTTTATTAATAAGAAATAAGAATTATTTGTTCTTTCCATCCATCACCACAAAGAATTCGGTTTAGAAGGACAATCGTCGCGACACTGTAGATGTGTGACAAGTTCTTTACCTTTGAATTTTAAAGACTAATTAGGATTTTTAATGACAATAATACTAAATAATAATTTCTTTTCATAAGTTTTAGATATTTTCCCACCTCACCAAAACAAAAAGATATTTCTTTTCTAGGAAATAGAGTGGGTCATGGAGACGTCGAGTACAACAAGTGATATGTTATTTAGTAAAAAATCTAGATCTAGCATTGTTCTACTATATGTGTAGTGAATTACTAGCGTTATATGTTGTAGTGTACATTTTAGGAAAGTCCCTCCTAATCACAAGTGTTTGTTTAAATTCGATGAATTGATTCCTATGAAAATATTGTCACAATTTACCTTGGATTTACAAAATTTAGTCAATTTATCCCAATTGAACTAAATTTCATTAAATTGTATACTAATTAAAATTTATAAATTACTTAACAAATAACAATTGAACTAATTTTTTTAAGGAAAATAAAAATTTTCAATAGTTTTATAAAATAAAAAGAAACTAGTTATTCCTAGTTTATTCTTTTATAAAAATTTAGTGTACAAATTTATTATTTTATTGCTTAAATTGTTTTTTTTTTTCAAATTAATGACTTCAGAATTTGTTTATTTCTTAAAACTTCAAAAAACAATTATTCCTAAAACAGTTCCGCAATACTTGTTACTTTTTTATTTATTTAAAAAAAGAACATTAATGTTGTTTTTTTATCTCTTAAGAACTTCCAAAATCTTAATTGATATACTTGATCTTACAATTTAATGCAATTTAGTTCAATAAGATTGAATTGACTGAAATTTTCAAATATATAAAATTTTCACACAAAACAAGAATCAAGATTCGTGTTCTAAAATTACAAACAAAATAACTAAACAACATTATATGTTTTTGCGCTTTATTATAGTATTTTTCAAAACCCTAGTTAATTACTTTGGAGTCTTTGGGTAATTATATATATGTTGTCCATGTGTGAGAGATGTAGAGTTTATTTTTCAAATTATGAGCACAATGATAAAAATTATTTCCCAAACTAATAGTAGAGGTAAAAAAAGGTTTTCCAAACTAACAAAGTATAAGCATCCTCAAGAAAAAATTGAGAAAGAACCAGCCCCATTCGCATTAGAGCTGGCAAAATGGAATATTAGTTGCATGGCCAGTATGAGCTTGGAAAGATGATGCACCTCCATTTCTTCTGAGCTCATTAATTTTTTTGTGCAAATTCTTATGAAACTCTTCTAGCATCACATTCATTTGCTTAAGCTCTTGCAGGCTAAACTCATCAATGCGAGCTTCCCACCAACCTTGGCTTGATTTCTCACTTGTCCCTTCCTTTAGCACCTTCCATCGGTCTCTCTCAGCTTCCATCACTAGTAGCTCATTGTGTTGCTGGTTTAGCTCGTTAATTCTCACCTTTCTGTGAGCCTCAACAAGAGGGTGGGTGTTATCATTTGGTGCTATGTTCTGTCCAAGAAAGCGATTTGCAACAGATTCTATAGATGGATGGCCAAAGGAGAAAGCCTTGCCGGCTGGTGAGAACACTAGCACAGCAACCTCAGCACCGCATAGAGTCACCAACTCGCTTGCCTTTTTGTAGATCCCAGATCTACGTTTCGAGAATGTGATGAGCCTGTCATCTTCGTTTTCTATCCTTTTTATTGCGATCTTTTGCCTGCCTCTGGTTTGCTTGCCTTCCATTAATAAGAAGAACAAACAAAAAAAACTCTTGGAAAAAATAAAAAGAGATATGATGATATTATGATGGTTTTCTTATTGTTAGTATTTGTAAATTTGAGGAGCATTTATAGGAGAAAAAAAAATCTCCATTGATTAATTGGTATAAGGCCATCAAAAAAACCTTTCTAAGTTGGCTTTTTTTCCATAAAATTATTTTTGGATTGCATCTTAAATCTTTGTTTCATCAGAAAGGAATATTAAAAACAATTAATTATTTTTGAAAATTATTTATCTTCTTCACAAATAAATAAAGAAATTTATATTTCTTAGCTTCAAAAATAAAATGTTTTAAGATATTCCATGTCCAAAAGAATGGAGATTATTTCCAGACTCGAGGAAGCGAGTATAGATAGATAGTTTAGGAAGAATACTTAGATCAGCTTTGTCCTATAAACATGGCTAGTCTTGTTCTAGAAAAGGGATGGGACATAACAAAAATCATTTCTTATTTTATTTCATATGTTTACCAAATAGGGTTACGATTTATTTCATATAGAATAACTTATACTTTTTCAAAAACTATATTATTTTTTATTTTTAGGATATGTTAATGAAAACAATTTGAATATAACTGTTTAGTGTTTGATATATATGAAAAATAAGTGTTAAAAAGAAAACAATAAAAATTAATTAGGTACGAGACCCATGGTTTAATGACAAAGATTTCCATCCCTTGCTAAAATTTCAGTTTGTTTTCTAAATTAATTAGTAATTTTTCATACAATTGGTTTATTTACTTTTTTTTTTTTAACATAAATAAAAACACTATTTTAATTTTTATATTTACCGATAGAATTTTCTAACAGTGTTTGCACTATCATTAGTATTTTAGTCAAAATCATGGTGCATAGAGATCAAATTTCTTAACTTGTCGAGTTCTAATATAACAAATGGTTTTTTTTTTTATATAAATAATTAAAGATAGCTGGATGAAGTTGTCTGCATGTAATAAATACATGATTGAATTTGTGAAATTATTTACATGTTCAATGTATCACTTGATACAAACGGTCTAAAAAATGTGATTTTCCCCTTTGTTTTCTATTGACTTAACCAAACGTAGGAGAAGATTCATGACATTCAGGCTAGCTAATGACATCCAATTAATTACAACTTTCTTTACCTTTTTAAATTCCATGTCAATCAAAGATTTAAAAAATGGAAAAAAGAAGTCTTTCCTAATTAAGAAAACGCTTATTCCTTTGACGTTTCAAAACTTCTAATTAAATATTTCTTTCCTTATGTCCTTCTTATTCCCTCTCTCTCTCTTAAAATTTCTCCAGTGTAGATCAACTTCTCCATGAATTCAATGGCAGATGTCAAAAGAAACAACACATAATTCAGCACTCTTAAGCAATTTTTTTTTTTGAAATCTGAGAAAGAGTTGGAAATCCTAATATAAAAAATTATTGTGCTATGAAATTTAAATTTCTTTAAAGCAACCACCCGAATAAAAAAATAAGCAACAAAAACTCTGAGAATAAAGAATTTAAAGAAAACAAAAGGAAGGGAACAAATAATCAATTATGATAAAGGTTATTAATTTCGTTTTATTCTGGCTAGAATGACCAATATATCTTATATTATTTTTAAAAATAAAATATTCATCTTATTTAAGATTATTATAGAATGTATATATAGAAAAAATTATAAGCAGTCTCTAGTGTTGTAATCTCTACCTTTATTATTGTATATTACCCTACATATATAAATAGAAAAGGATTGGCTAACTAAAGGTTAAGCCTCCTACTTCTTCTCAACTTGGTATCAGAACCTTCTGTCATCAGAACTCTTCTCTCCCTCTCCCAAATAAACTCTATTATTGATGCTGCTGATTTCTCCCTCCAAACTAGCATTGCAACCTAGACGGTTGGCCACCCACAAGCTATTGCCGATGGTGTCCTTCACAACAGCAACCTCCTTCACGTGCAAAACACATCAATGATTCTTCTTCTCATGTTTCTGTCGCTCCTTTTCATATTATGGGAACACCAGCTATAGTTATAGTTACTTTGTCCAACACTCAACAAGTTATTTCATTGAAACTTATGAGCACAAATTATCATTTTTGGCGAATGCAGATGAAGTCATATCTTCTTGGTCAAGGTGTTTTTCACTTTGTTGATGGCTTAGTGCCATGTCCTCCCTCTCATGTTTCTAACAGTTCTACTGGTTTTGTTTTCGGCAATCAGCTTCTCTTTTCTTCGTTGGATGCAACATGATCAACTTATTTTGAGCGCATTACTATCCTTTCTCTCTATGAATGTGTTACACCTTGTGGTCGATTGTCATACCTTGCATTATGTTTGGCGCACTCTTGAAAAAGCTATCGCATCTCTGTCTAACTCTTGCATTATGCAACTCTATGGGTCTTTTCAAGATTTTTAGCAAGGTGATGCATCGGTTACTATATACACGCAACAAGCAAAATCGTTATTTGACGAATTGGTTGCTGTAGCCGACCTATCTCTCTTGAAGACTTTAATCTATACATGTTTTGTGGTGAGTTCAAAGACTTGGTAACTAGCCTTGTAACCAAGACAAAACTGTTGTCATATGCTGACCTTCACAACCACCTCATTACCCATGAATTTCTGCATAAGACCTCCCTTCAATCCATGGATGGAAGCTTACCTCTACTGTTGCAGCCACCATTATTGCCAATACCTTATGCTGATCTTGCCACATCTTAACATAACTCCAATTTTAGTCGTACTAGGGGTTGTTCTTATGGCAACTAGCGTTCCAACAACAACCGTTACAATCATTAGAATATGTCTTGCCATATCATATATTGGACATACCACGTTACGTTCATCAAAACGCATTTTTAAATTATCTAATATTCTTTATGTGCCTCATATTACCAAACCACTCCTTTATGTTCATAAATTTTATCGTGATGATAATGTTTATTTTAAGTTTCATGCATCTGTGTTTTATTTCAAGGATCTCATCACCAAGGAAGTGCTCCTTTCCGATCAGAGTAATGTTGGTCTCTATGTCCTATTTGAGTCTTTTGCCACGTCAATCCTTAAGCCTATTGGTCTCTTTGCATCTCCACTATTGCTAATCTGTGGCATCGTTAATTGGGTCATCCTACTTCCTACATTTTAAATTTGTTAGTTTCCAAAAATAAAATAGTTTGTACTTTTAGAAGCTTTCTTGCTCAATGTCAAGCTTGTCCGCTAGGCAAGTCGTCGCATTTATCGTTGAGACCTACTGGTCACAAAACTACTCCACCACTTTATTTAATATTTAGTGATATTTGGGACCTTGCTCTTATGTTTTCTTCTATTGTTTTTTGTTATTTTGTTATCTTTATCAATGTGCATGCCAAACATATATTTTATTATCCCTTTTGTTTCAAAATCTGATGTGTTTTCTATTTTTCATCATTTTCAAACACTTGTTGAGCGTCAGTTTTCATGTAAAATTAAATTTATTCAAACTGATTAAGGTGGTGAATATCGTAAGTTAAATCATTTCTTTCAGACTAGACTATTGTTATTCATCACAGGTTAATCTATCCTTATACCCATGAACAAAATGGCACAGTTGAATGTCACCATCGACACACCATTGGCACATTGTCGAAACCGACCTTACCCTCCTAGTACAATGTAATGCACCATTACAATTTTGAAAACTATACATTTGAATCATTGTTATATCTTATTGATCGCATGCCTACTCTTGTCCTCTAAAATAAATCTCCGTGTCTGTTTCATCGTACTCCTGATTATGATTTTCTGCGTACTTTTGAGTGTCTTTTTTTTCTTTTTTTTTGCGTCCATATCATGCTATTAAGTTGGATTTTCGTTCATCTTCATATATGTTCTTAGGATATAGTTCTTCTCATCTTGGTTATCGTTGTCTTGATTTAATGTCTCAACATATTTATGTCTCTTGTCACGTTTGTTTTTATGAAGATGTGTTTTCTTTTGCAAATTCTGAACAGATAGCACAACAACTGTTTACCTCCTCATAACCTACACACCTCCCAACCTTGACTCCTTCTCAAATATTTTAGCCTACTTCCCCATAAATTCACTAAACCAGCACCCTTGACTTGCCACCTGTCGAACCCCTTCCTATCCAACACTTACCTACCGGGTTTGCAACCATTTCATCGCCACCCATCCCTGTCATATTGTCACCATCTGCTTGTTTTTCTAATGATCATTATGCAGGAACAAGTTCTCCTCCTATAAAAGTTCATGCTTCCAAGTCTGTTACTGTAGAGAAAACTGGTTTTGCAGCAGGCTCTCCAATGTTTGTTGTGCGATCTAGCCCCTCGATACGTTCCCCAGCTGATCTGCAACTTTGTATCAATCTCTCATTATATCCTCTCTAGCAGCTTACAGGTACAAGTTCTTCTTCCCCTTAACTTGTTGCTCGTCAGCATCCTATGGTACTCCATCCTCGGCAACCAAAAATAACATTATTAACAGTGTCTGCAACCACCACTGATGCTTCAATCTGTCGGGTAGTGTCTCCTCCTACCCATGAACCCACCATTGCTTTTTCTGATGTTGATAGGTATGAGGCTTGGCATGATGCTATGCATGAGAAAATTCAGGCCTTGCACTCTAATGACACTTGGACCTTGGTTCCCTTTCATCATTTAATGAATGTTGTTGGCTATCAGTGGATGTACACGATAAAACATCAGGTTGATGACAGGATTGAGATGTATAAAGTGCGCTTAGTTGCTAGAGGTTTTACTCAACAAGAAGGTATTGATTACTCTGACACTTTCATTCTTATTATTAAGCAGGCAACCGTCAGATTACTTCTCTATTATGATTTCTCGTGATTGGAAGATTCATCAGCTTGATATTAATAATACATTTTTCAATGACGTTCTTGATAAAGAGGTCTACATGAAACAACCTTCGGGTTTTGTTGACTCTGTCCCTCCCTTTCATGTGTGTAGATTGCATAAGTCTTTATATGGTTTAAAACAGGCTCTGCGGGCTTGGTATAGTTGTTTGAGTGACTTTTTGTTTTTTTATTGGTTTTCACACTTTCAAGGTTGCCATCTCCTTATTTATCTTCTCTGTTGATGTTGATATATGTTACTTTCTAGTTTATGTTGATGATATTCTACTTACGAGTAACAACTCTACTATGCTTCATCGCCTAATACAGTTGCTGAGCTCAGAGTTTAAGCTTCGCGACTTAGGTACTGTTTATTTAATTTTTTGGCATTAAGGTTCAGTCCATCGGTATGGGTTTGATGCTATAACAATATAAATATACCCTTGACATCTTTACTCGGGCTGGTATAATCTCTTGTAAACCTGTTGATACTTCTATCTCTACCTCCAAAGCTATCATATTTTTAGATTTTTTTTTCCTAATCCTACATGATTTTTTCAAATCATGGGTTCGTCAAATTGTAAGTGCTCTTCAATATTTCACCTTTACGAGACCAGATATCTATTTTGCTGTTAACAGAGTCTATTAGTTTATGCATGCCCCTACAAATTCTCATTAGGTTGTCGTTAAATGCAATTTATGTTACCTTGATGGTACGACAACCTATGACTTACATATTACTTGTAATTCTTCTTTTGCATTACATGGATTTACGGATACAAATTGGGCAGGTAGTATTGATGATTGTAAATCTACAAGTGGTTATCTTGTTTTCTTTGGTTAGACACCGATTTCGTGGAAATTAGGTAAGCGATATACAGTTGCTCTCTCCTCTACTGAAGCTGAGTATAAAGGATTAGTAGATGACACTGTTGAAGTTATTTGGCTTCAGTATTTATTGACAGATCTCCAGATCCCTTCTGATTCTGCTCCTACCATTTGGTATGATAATCTTAGTGCTACATATTTATCTGCGAATCCTATTTTTCATGCTCGCACAAAACATGTTGAGGTTGATTATCATTTTGTACGAGATAAGGTTGCAAAAAAGGAGATTCAGATTTGTTTTATCTCCTCCTAGGATCAACTTGCAGATGTTTTCACTAAGCCACTTCCTACTGTTTTTCGCTTCAAACTTCAAGTCAATCCTCCACCCTCAGTTTGAGGAGGCATATTATAGAATGATATATAGGAAATATTATAGGCACTACTCTAGTATTGTAATCTCTACCTATATTATTGTATATCGCCCTACATATATAAATAGAACAGGATTGGCTAACTAAAGGTTAAGCCTCTTACTTCTTTTGAACTAGGATATCATGTTATTTTAAAATTCTCGTTCAAATTCCAACCAAGATATTTCAGATTTATTTTTTTTTTGTTTTGTTTTGAATAATCAACTTTTGCTCTTCATCACTCAACATATATAAAGTTAAATCCTTCTAGACCAAAACATGGATGATAACTCAAAATAATTATACTATATTTTAAAACATGTGGGAAAAACATAGTGTAGGTACTGTGTACATAGACTCATTGCAATGTGGACCACACGGTACACATACAGTGTTTGTACTGTGGACCACACTGTAGATATTGTCTTTTCTATTTTTTATTTCAAAAGCTGCTTGGGCGTATTGGGTCTAGTATGGCCACTAGACCCAAAGTTCTTGGGTCAGACGTCAGTGTCAAACCCAAGAGCCGCCACACCCAAGATTATTAGGTTTGTCATGGCTACCAGATCCAATACAGATCCGATCCAATTCTCTTGGGTCTAGTGACCATGCTACACCGAAGAGAATTGAGTCTAGTGGTCAAACCAAACCTAAAAATCTTGTATGTGGACCTAAGGTATTAAAGCCAGCATGGCTGTCAGACCCATGTATTGGCTCAAGGACCATAGATCATGGTAGGCTTGGTGGTCTCTCATGTACAATTGTCAATTGCTGTAAGAAGTCATGGATAGCTAAGATAGAGAGGTGAAAGAATTAGATTAGAAAAGCGGACCGACACACCCACCTATTTTGCTCTTACGATAAAGTGACCCACACCAGTAAACATAGTAGCTTTAGTTCCTATCACCAAATCAGTTAGAGACAAAAGTACATATGCCGTTTAAAAATACGTAACTCAATCTACGAAACTCTTACTCACCTCTTATGCATGGAACTATTCCACCAAGTGAAATCCATCCTTGCTTACCATTTTCTTTTGAAGTAATCAATTATGTATTTTGGATTCAAAGTGAAACAACCATAGTTATTAAATTTGATTTGGGGATTAAACCACACAAATAGTCGAGTCTTAAGTTCATTAAAAAAAAATTTAAAAAGTATTTAAAGTTTTAATATCTCACATAAAAAAATTAAAAAATAATTAATGTGAATATAGATCATACATATTGTAAATAATAAAGTTTAAAAGATTATTTCAAAAGATTTTTTATTCCATATTAAAAAGATATTATCTTTTCTTTTTTAAGTTAAAGTATTTAAACCAAAAATGTTTTTTTTATTTCACATTAGAACAATACTTTTTTTTTCTTGTGAACATAGAGTTTATATACTAATAGACTTCCAATCTTATATTGGAAAAATAAAAGTTTCTTCTAGTAATTATATAATGAATTTTGATATGAGTTAATAACCAACAAGGAAAGATTAATATACTTGTGCGCATAAGGTTAGGCTGAGTAATAGAAAAACCTCTTATTACCCCCTATACACGCGAGGCAACACCTATGTTTTCACTATTAATCATTTATTTATTTTTTTTTGTTAAGAAAATGTAATTTTTGATCCACATGGAAATGTTCATGTCATGGACATGCAATAAAAATATTTGAACCTAGCCGTATATATCAAAGATTAAATTTTTCTGAATGTTGCAAAGATGTTGGGAGTAAAAAATATAAAAAATTTACTGGTTACCTAGATCATGAATTGACCAAGTTGGCCGAGCGAAATTCACCGGGCTAGTGACAGGCTCAATTTATGCAGGTTTTTTTCAATGCATTTCTGTAATTTAAAAACTTTAAGTTCAAATAAAATTTTTTATGCATACATATAATCAAATAAATCAAGAACTATGAGTGTAAATAAATAAATAAAAAATCATGAACGATATCTAAAAATAAAACTTGAAGAATTGAGAAACATGTGCAAATCAAGATATTTAATCTTGGAAGACAGGACATTCGACTTATTATGTTTGCTAAATTTATTTATTAAAATAATTTTTTGAAGCAAATAATAATAGAAATAGAGGCACAAATTAAATTGATCGAATAAAATAAAAGGAGAAAAAAACATCATGCAAGGCGCACATATTAGAGATACTATTTGAAAATATAATTTTTTATTTTTAAGTTCATCCATACAAAAGATAAAAAGAAATTATAGATGAATCAAAAAAACTCTTCAAAGTTAAATGTATAACTAAAAAAATAATCGTCATTTAAAAGAGGCTCTCCAAACAAAATGAAAGAGAATGAGTGCTAATTTAAATATAAATTAAAAACATTTAGAGAAAAAACCATAAAAAATAATCATTAATTTAAAAAAAAATTACAAAAAAGAAGAAGCAAAGGCCAGGCGTTGCTGGGCCTAGCAAGCCACGCCAGCTCGCTTGTCCCATTTTGTCAGGGCCCGAACGATTGGGCTCTTAATATTTTTTTTATTTGCAATTGAAGCCCTAGATTTAAAAAAAAAAATCAGACAGCGCGTCATCTGATTTGCCTAAATTTTAACCACTATGTTGGTCAGGAAATCGGGGCTTAAGTGTTTTACCCAAAAATCTGTTTTCAACCTATTTTTTTTATCCAAAACACCCATAAAAACACTATAGGAACCATGATAAACATATCTATGGCCTCAAAAAACCTAAAAACATCACCAAAAAAACTAAAATCAACCCGAATTCAAAAATCAACCCGAGTTCAGATATGTTTTTTCATGACTTTTAAATGTAAAAAAACACCTAATATGAACTCGTTTAATCAAATAGAATCATTTGACACAAATAGCGTCCATTTTGGTGGCCAAAATCGGTATCAATGATGCTTTTCTTTCTCTACCGCCGGAATTTAGCAACCTTTATCTCTCATCTTTCAACCAAGGATAAGAAATAACAAAAATAGACTTTGGTGCCAAAATTGAATTGGAAACTTTTTTAGGTACTGAAATTGTATAATTTGTGTGATTTTTACAGTTCAAGGATCAAAATGCATCTTTTACGAGACTTATGGCATGTCACCCATGTTTAGCGCCTTTTTCATTTCGGTCCCTCTTCTTTCAATCTCATCTTTTTCATAAGAAATCAAAATCATTTGGTCTTAAATCAGGACTAAATCACTGGAAAAAAAAGTTTGAGGATCAAATAAAAAAACATAAAATTTTACACAGCTCATCCATAGTAACATATGAAAAGGTAAACATTGAAGCCTTGCACAATAAAAACCTCACACCTTCTAGAATAGTACTTAATAATTCAGCACTTTGAAGCTGTAATAAACAAAACTCTTATTTGAATTAATTAGTAATGTGCTTCATTTAATTTCTCATCAAACTTGATTCAAACATAAATAATAAAAAAGTAAATAAAAAAATAACCCAAACCTACTAGCTTGATTAATAATTTTGGTTGATCTATCAAAATCAAACCAGGTGATTTCTATATCACAAAACAAAAAAAATCAATTCAAAGAATAACCTTAATTAAATCAATTAATTTAGAAGAAAACAAGACAAAAAAATCAAAGACAACCCTATTTTAATCATAGAGATAGAATCAATCATATATGATTATCGAAGAAATCGAGACCGAAGAAAAAAGGAGACAGACAACGAGAGAATGAGTTCTTACTATCTCTCTAAAAAACTCGGGAATGAATTGGTAGCTTCACTATGTAGGAAGCCCACCCCCAACTTAATTTCTTCCCTTTTTTTATCTTTTTAGTTTCAATATTAATATTTTTTCTTAAATTCATACTCATATTTTTCTTAAAAGTTATCCTGGTTTCCTCTATAATTACCAAGTCAATTGAATCAAGTCAAGACAAATCTCACTTGAGTTTATTAGTAAGGAGTCGATTAAGAATGGTTGTTTTTTTTTGTCAATATCATCCTCATATTTTTTTACTTGTCGGTCAGGTTATCTTTGGACATGCCAAATTAACTAGGTTACATTGAAACAACTCCCACACGGTTTATTTTTAAACTCGGACTAAATAAGAAGTTGGGTCAAGAGGTTTCTTATGTCAATTTCATCATTTGACTTTTCTTTACCGAAATACCTTTAGACCAACCAAGTCAACTGGGTCGTGTTGAGACAACTTCCACATCATTATTTTTTTACTTGTCGGTTAGGTTATCTTTGAACATGCCAAATTGACCAGGTCACATTGAAACAATTTCCACATGGTTTGTTTTTAAACTTAGGCTAAATAAGAAGTTGGGTCTAGAGGTTTCTTATGTTAATTTCATCCTTTGAATTTCTTTTACTAGGATACCTTTGGACCAACCAAGTCAACTGGGTCGCGTTAGGACAACTTCCACATCATTGAATTTTAAACTTGAGTTAGATGAGGAGTCAGATCAGAAGGTTTCAAGGTTGACATGTAAGTTAGATTTAATAAAAATATCAAATAGTTTTATATGGCATGAATATTTTTTATTATATTTAAGAATTTCTTGATTTGACCAGTAGCATAGTGTGGGGCTATAAATTAGTTTACTATATATAAAAAAAAACTATTGCCTTTGATGGGGATGTTGCTGGATGGTGAAGAGAGTGAATGATTGCGGGAAAAGAAAACCCTAATTTTTATATATATTAGTATAAATGTAGTTTTTATAAAACAAATTTAAGGATATTAATGAATTTCAAGTCATGTTGGAGTCGTGTTTCAAGTAAAATAGAGTAGTATCCATGACGAAATCAAAACATGATTTTTTGCTTTTAGGTTTTATCCAAATATAACCAATTACCAATCAAATAGCTAATCAAACAATCACAAAAAAAAAAAAAAAAACAAAACACAAGAAATAACCTAGAACAACTACCACCTCTGTCTATGCCTTTAAAGGAGTTGTATGCCAAATTACTAAGTATTAGGCATATAGCTCTTATCCTAGAACCACCACTACAAAAAAATTTTCTTGTCTGGTACAAACCATAATTTACTTGTGAATACCACACTTGCAATCCTGACCATGGTATTGAGACTTGTTATGCTTTTAAGAAAAGGTTATTGGAACTAATCAAGATGGGATAGGTAACTTTTAGGATTCTCCCAATGTCAATTTGAATACTTTACCTAACCATGTTACAGGTAATAGTGGAGTGAGTGTGGTGGAAGTAGGCAATAAAAAAAGATAAAAGTATCTATGAAAAGGTTGTACAACATGTTGGTATAATTAGTGATGCGAACCTCGTGATAACGTGGTCACGCAACCCACAATCAAGATCAAGATCTAATCCAGGAAATCCAAAATAGGTCTGATAGGAGTGTGACACAATGAAAACTTGCCCCAAGGCACCAACATTATTGGAATGAGTAGAAACGCCATAAAGCCAGTTAATCTTTGATAAGTCAGATTCAGTTCGTTCAAGAACTGAAGAATGCAAGAATCACTCTCACACGTAAAAAATAAAAAATTCAGAAGTAATAATTATTAAATCTCCAAAATTTAGGTTACATGTGTTTAAATAGTTCTTAAAAGTAAATGGATCTACCCTTATGGGCTGAACTGACCCACATACAAAACTGACCCAAAAAACTCTAAATTGAAAATCCCATAACCTAATCCAAACAAGCCTTGGATCCTAGCTCAAAACAAAGTTTTTAATTAAGCCCAAACATCAAAAAAAAATAATAAAAACAACTAATCTGTCATTAACAAAGATGCCAAAAATAATGTCAGGAAGATATTCAGAAAATGGTGGTCACCTACAAAGATTGGCATGGGATATTGTCATTTTCCCTTCATACATAAGGCACTATAGTCAAAGTTTTAACAAAAGCTACCCTGTATTCTTTGGTGTATGGGATGGAAGCGATGATACCTTTGGAAATGAAAATCCCATTGTTGAGAGTATTGATAGATTCTAAGCTAAAAGAGGTCAAGTGGGCTAAAATGAGATATGAATAGCTAAGCCTGATTAGTGAGAAGATGATACCTGCAATTTGTCATCATCAACTCTACCAGAAAATAATGGTTAAGATATAAAACAAGAAGGTTCAACCTTGAATATCCCAAGACAGAGATCTCGTACTAAAAAAAATATTGTCTTTAATAGGAGAAGACTAGAACAAATGGGCACCAAACTATGAGAGTCCCTATGTAGGGAAGAAAACTTTCTCGGGAGCAGCTTGTCTAGAATGGATAGAGAAAATCTAGCTAGAACTATGATATTTGATTCTATAAAGAAATATTATGTATGATGTATCCAGTTTCTTCCAAATTAATAAAGTAAAGTTTAGCCATGATTTATTGGTTTAAAGAACCTTTCTCTATAAATTGCATAATCTCAAAGCATTTGAAAATATTTTTTTCTAAAAATCTTGAAAAAATCTACTTTGTGCATTATTATAAGGAATGAATCATAATATACTCAAAATAAGATTCAAGCAATTCTAAATTGAAAGGTGACCAAACCAAAACTAATTATGAGATAAAACTTGTTTCTAAATGACTTTTTAAATTGCATGGATAAATGTTTGGTAGGGGCTTAGCAATCATGCTCGAATTATCTTGAAAAATGAAAAAGTTTATCAATCTTAATGATGTGTGTTTGAAATGAGAAAATAACGTATTTGTCTATCATCATAAAGAGAGCAAACTACTGAAATCCATACATGGATCTATAAAATTCAAAACCCAACACTAAGGGGTATCATCATTAAAAAAAAAAAAAAGAACTAGTAAAAGAGGAAGTAAAAAGAAAGAAGTGAAAAAAAAAAGAAAAGAAAACGAAATGATGATTTCATGATGCTTCATGACTAAATAGCATAAGCAAAAGAAAAGATCCTGAAGCAAGACTCCTTGATAAGAAAGAGAGCATATCCAAACGAAATCTATAAGACAATTTCACAGAAGAAAAGAGGCTAGAGAAAAAGTGATCTTAAGTCTTTAAACCATTAAACACTTTTTTGCCGCAAAACATTTATTTCTTTCACAAGCCGAAACCATAGTCATAGTCTGCATTACGTGCCTTTAGAAATCATTTCTAATCAAGCATACACAACCTAGGTTGATAAACGATGATCTTAGCTTTCACACAAATTGACAAAATAAGTAGTGACCCATTATTATTCATGTAAGGAAAATGTAAATTCTAACATGAGATAACTTTTGATTCTATATAAATTTTCAAGTAAGTGCTTGAAACCTCTTTGAAAACTAGAACATAAGGTTACCTCTAGTAAAAGCTTGACCTAAGATAACCCATACTCTGAAACTGATAAAATCTTCAGGAGAATTGCTTGAAACATAGTTTTGATACATAGATTGAAAGTTTCAGTTTTCATGAACTATACCAATCTTTAAAAGATTTCTTCTTGGAAAAAGGATTTTTGTGTTGAACAAAAGAAACCCAAAAAGCCCTTAAAATAATAATAAAAAAGGCAATTAAAGCATAGACAAAAACATGATGGTAAAATCACATATTCAGTGGACCAAGAAAGGGATCCATAAAAAACAAAAGCTGAAGGCTTTTTCCCAAAATAAAATGGTAAGAAACACAACACATGAGCAGATTATAGATCAAGAAAATGAAATTTGAGCAAACAAACAAGCTTATACCAGAAACTAATAAGCTCATAGGAAACCAAATAAGAGGGTGACTTATGTTTCTAAATTAGGTAAGAATACATGCATTTAATCCTAAAGCAACGTTTTATTTTATAGGAAAAATCCTCGAAATTAGATTCAGGTGAGTTAAAGATTGACAAAGAAGGAATCCTTAAGCTCATAAATCAAGAAAGGAAAAGTTAACCCTACAATCAGGAAAAAAACTAGCCTTGCAATGAAAATATTTTGGATTCAATCAAAATAGTTAAGATGCCTTTGGATAGTTCTAGTTGAAAGGAATCGCTGAGAAACAGGATTTTAGATCAATTAAGCTGAAAACAAAAGTTGCTGAGATGACAGGACTTTGCCAGAAAACAGTTGCATAGGAGAATAATTATACAAAAATGGTTCTTCTAATAGTTGTAAAACTAAGGTTCTAGTTGAAGAGAATCACTAAGATGCAAGATTTCAGGTCAGCTGAGTTGAAAACAAGAGTTGATGAGATGACAAGATTCTACCAGAAAAATATGTGTATAGGAGAAGAGCTGTGAGAACACGGTTCTCCTAGTAACTACAAAACCAAAGTTCTAGTTGAAGGGAATTGTTAAGCTGCATGATTTCAAGTCAACTAAGCTGGAAACAAGAGTCATTGAGATGACAGACTCTGCTATAAAAATAATTGCATAAAAGAACATCTATGAGAATATGGTTCTCCTAGTAATTGCAGGACCAAAGTTCTAATTGAAGGGAATCGCTAAGATATATATAGGATTTTAGGTCAACTAAGTTGAAAAAAAAATAGTTGTGAGAATATGGTTCTTTTGATAGTTGTGACATCATGGTTCTAGTTGAAGGGAATCACTGAGATTCAGGATTTTAGGCCAACTACGCTATAAACAAGGGTTGTTGAGACAACAAAACTCTTTTCTAAACAAGAACAGTTAAACCCAGAGCTCTAGTTGAAGGGAATTGCTATGTTTCAGGATTTCAGGTCAACTAAGCTAAAAACAAAGTTGCTAAGATAACAGAAAAATCATCTCTTTACAGAAATAGTTAAATCATAATTCTGGTTAAAGGAGATCGCTGCAAAGATATAGTTTCAAGTCAATCGAACTAAAGTTTTGAGAAGATCAGGTTTGGAGAACAATTTGTTTATTTTTACAAACTTATACGCAAAGCACTTGACAAATCTTAGTTCCGTAAGTATTGTAAGGATGAGGAATTTGTTGTTACCAATTTTAAGGCCCCACTTAATTATACAAAAAATCAGAAAAGAAAATAAATCAGAAAAAGTAAATACAAAAAGAAATAGAAAAAAAGTTCAAAAATAATATATATATTAGTGGAGAGAACATGAAGAATGCCTAAAAAATTGCCAAAGACTGGTTGGAGATGATTAAAATATATATGGTTGAAAACATTAGTAGTCCAATATGAACAAGTGAAGGCCTCTTGAAATGGGAGAAATTGAATTTGGGAAGGAAAAATCAAAATTGGATGTTTACGAACTTAATTGGAATTTGTTAGGGTTTAATTGATTTTATTAAGGACTTAATTGCAAGAAAATTTGGTTTTTGAGTTTAATTTTGGTTTTAATTGGAAGAAATAAAAGTCTAGAGGTTAAGCCATAATTTAATTTGATCAAATCAGGGATTTAATTGCATATATATTAAAATTTGATGGGCAATTAGGGACTTGATTGAATAAATTCAAAACTAAGAACCAATTTGTATAAGGTGTAAAACTTTAAAGGCTGACATTGGTTTAATTAGAGGTCAAATTGAAGAAAATTTAAAGTTTATTGATCGATTGAGGGTTATAATACACAAATTAATTACCAAGGATCAAATTAGAAAATTCACTAAACTTTAAGGACTAACACTGGTTTAATCATGGGTAAAATTGCATGAAATTGAAAGTTTAAAGGCAATTACATGTGCAATTAAAAGATATCACAAGATCAGGGACTAAATGGAAATTTGATCAAATCCTAAACTAAAAACCCTAATTTCTTGGTGGTTAATCTAGATGACACGACATATGGTTCATGTTCAAAATGCATTGTTTGGAATAGAGGGTAGATGACACGTCGTGTGACCACTATTCATCTTCTTTAATAATTTTAGGTTGATCAAGTTGGCATCTTAAAACAAATGAGTGTGAAGCTACAAACTTTCAAATTGAGTAAAGTTAGATAAAGAAGAAAGGTATGCTTCCTCTCTACCAATTTTAAGTGGTCTCCGATGACGATGACATTAAAATTGCTCAGATAAGGCTTCGAAAATGATCAATTCAATTAGTCATGACTTTGATACCCATTGTACAAAACCACTGATTTTTTTTATGTGTTCACACTTCAGACTTTCTCAATGGGTTCTTATTAAGAGTTGACCACATTTCTCTTAGGTTAAAAAAAACTAGAAACAACTCTCTGGTCTTTAAGTTTAACAAAACCATCAAAATCTCTAAAACCATGTCTATTGTAAAACCAACAAAGTATAGAGCTTTCAACTGTTAAAACTATTCAAAACCCTCCTCATTTTGATTAGAGGGTCAAGTATTAATCAATCATGATCAAACACTTATCAAAATCTTAGCTTGAAACCCTATATAAACCCTTAAAAAAAATCAAAGCATGGGGGAGAAAGAAGAGAGAAAATATAGAAAAGGAGATCCTAGTTGTAAAGCCTAGTATAAGGGTTTCTTTATCTTTAAAAGAGTAGAATTGTTAGAGGTAAAATTTTACAAAAAGAGAGCAAAAAGGACATCGGTCATTAATTGAAGCTTTGAAGGTAGAAACCTTCTCTAAACTAGTAGAAGATGTCCATGAGACACACCTTTAACTCTTTCTTACATGTTTTAATGATATTTTGAACTTGTTTTGTTGTTACAATATGTTGAGCTTGAATTTTGATTAATTCATAAAACTGTTGTTTTTTCTTTGTTCAATCCTGATTTAAGTTTCTAGTTGATATTACTAGATGCTAAGAAAATATGTTTATGATTGTTTTGATGGAATGAAGTAGTTTTGGGATCTCCTAAAAATGGGAGAAGACTTTTAATGTTTGTTTTGATGCGTGTTCTTGGTTTCTAGGTTTGTGTGAGTCATATTAACTGTTAAAAATGCAAGTTTTGAATCCTAAATTGTTGAATATACTTGTTGATTAGGTTTAGCAGTTTTGGGAATTGAAACCTCATGCATGTTTTCCATGATTTGTTGTTTTTTATTGTTTGTTTTGATTTAAACATGTGTAACTATGACAATGTGGTTTATGGGAACAAAAATCAAAAGGTTGGGAGGCCTAAAAGATCAGTTCTAGGTTGAATGATATTCTTGCATTTTTCGACAAATTCTGGGCATTGTTCTTCGTATGAACATTGCCTTGGCTACTTAATTTTGACCATTTTTTCTTCGCTTATTTGCATCAACATCTTCACATGAGTTTGTGAATCAATAATTTAAGGTCATTTCGTAATAATAATCATGATTTCTGAGTTGTAATTTTAGAGTTTTGTTTTTGCATCAAAACCTATTTTTATCAAATTGTGATTATTGGTTGATAATCGTTGATATTTGATGCTTGATTATTGTTCAGTAATTGATTTTCAACATGCCTATGTCTTTGGTTAGTTCATATCTAGTTTGGATCTTAGTTCATGTTGCAAGGCATGTTCTTGATGTTCTTCGTGTTTTTAGTTTTTTTTCTCGATTTTAATCTGTTTTGATTAAGAATATTTTGGTTTTTGTGTTTGTGGCAAGCTTGATTTGTTTTAAGTTTTGATTTTGGTTTTAATTTGTTTTTCAGGTCAAACCATTGTTTTTTGTTCGGTTTATGCTTGAATTAAAGATTTTGGGTCAACTTGGTCGGGTCAAATTCGGGTTATTTAGTTAAAGCCTTGTTTAGTTTTTAACTTTTTTTATGAAAGATTTTTTTGGCTTAAGGGTGTATTTAGTAAACATGCCTTTGGGCCTATTTAGACAGTTTTATTTAAAGAAAAAATAGGTTTTTTCTAAACAAAACCTTAAAAAAATAATAAATATTCGTAAAAAAATAAATAAAAATTTTCCCTACATATGACAAAAAAATCCTAAAACAAAATATTAGAGCATGTTTTAAAATTAAGAAAAAATATTTTTGCATTTTCAAAAATACAAAAAGTATTACATGAATTTTACAACCAATTTGTAAAATTCTGAAAGATTTTGACATATATTTCAAAAATATTAAAAACTTATTTTTGGCAAGAAAATATATTATTACCTTTAATGTAAAGATAAAAAATCTATAAAAGGGTTAATATCCAAAATATTATTGAGAGTAATACAACTCATTCACTTCTAATATAAGGATAAAAATTGCAGGGAGTTTTATCTAAAATATTATTAAGAATGACGCAAAGATACCCAAAATTCAAGTTTAGTTGAAAGAAGACTCAATAATAATTGGGGATATTTCAACATATGTCCCATTATACAAGAGTCACATTTGCAATACATAAGTGAAAAGTGAAATTTCAATAATCACCAAATCTCTTTGGATTTCTAACTTTAGCTCATTCACAACAATGAGTTGCGAATAAGCTTGCTTTCTTCTAATATCTTTTTAAGTTGGGATCTTTTAGACCAAGTTCTTGATCTAGCAAACCAAGATTTGTTCATTTTAGCAAACCTGTCATAACAGGCTGATAGAATTTAGAAACACAATCATAACAACCACAAACAAAGAAAAATGATGCAGAGTACCTCGGGTAAGGCGTATTAGGGGTGTTAATATCTTCCCTTTACGCAACTAGTCTCTTACTTAGAATCTTTAAAGACCAGTTAGGGTTTCTAATAACCATAATACTATGAGGTCACTTCTTCTCCTACCAAAAACCTCTCAACCCATCCAGGAAGGGTCACCGCAACGGCGCGCTCTTGTGAGGGTACAACAAGTTATAGAAAATTTGATATTAAATTATATGATAGACATATTTGTATAATAGAATCCTATGATTATTTCTATAAAATAGTTACAATATTTTTTTTTTTTTATCATGATAGAATATAAAATATTTGGCTAAAGGTATAGTTCTTAATTATTTATTTTCCACACTTCAATTTATAATCTTTCAAAAACTAAATCATATTTAATTGAGTATGTTAGTTATTTATTTATTCATTGCACTTATATCTACATTGATTTATCTTCTTATGTTTAAAAGTTATAAAAACTTTTTATTTGAAATTTTCAATTTTTTTAATATATTTATTAGTTTTTGGATTAATCTAGTATACAAAAAGAGTACAAAACGATTATCAAAAGTTTAAATAAAATTATTTTTCACAATTTCACCACGCTAAATGAGAGTGCATAAGTGTATACAATACCGTTATTCAAGCACAACCAAGATAAATAATTTATTTATTTTTTCAAAGCATAACATAAAAAAGGAAAGGATAGATTTACCCCCAAGTAGGGGTGAGCAAAAAAACCGAGAAACCGAATAAACCAAGAAAACCGAAAAAAAATAATCAAAAAAACCGAACCGAAAAAAAACCGATTAAACCGATTAAATTTTTTGTAAAAATTTTCGGTTTGGTTCGGTTTCAGAAACCTGAAACCGGAAAAACCCCAACCGAACCGAACCGGTTCGGTTTAAGGGGTACTATAAATAGCTACAAAAAAAATCGCATTGTTTTTCTTAACCCCTAGCATCCATATTCCTGCTCCAGCCGTCCTTCTCCTTTCTCCTAAGCCGCTCCCTCAACTCACAATTCACAACTCACAATTTCACATTTGTAAGAAATCAATCCATCTTCATCTACTGGACCACAGCCAGCCACATCCCTCTCCCACCATCTTCATCTTCATCTTCAAACGCCGGTCAGCCACATCCCTATCCCACCATCTTCATCTTCAAACGCCAGTCAGCCACATCCCTCTCCCACCGGCCACCATCTTCATCTTCAAATCCCAGTCAGCCATGTCCCTCTCTCACACGGTCACACCTGATCTTGAATCGTAGGACACACACCACACCAGCTCACCGAACCTCCAGAGTCCAACTCCAAATTTAGCGAACCAGTCAGGCAGTCACCTCCCTGGCTCCCTCTCTAACACCCGACCTTGAATCGTGTCACACCAGGTATGATTTTTTTTTCTCTCTGTTTTTTTTTTGAACATATGCTCTGTGATTCTGTTTATTTTTTAATAAACTTCTTAAGAAGAGATTTATGACAGAGACAATGTGTTTTTCTTTGCTGAGAAAGACAATATGTTAATGAATTCGTGTTTTATTAAGGTCATGAGTAGCAGTGAAAAAATAATGGAATCTAGATTAATATCGGAATGAGGGTTAATTTAATATACAAACTCTTGCATGTTAATTTAATATACAAAACACAGATAATTGGCACTGGTAGAAATGGCACTGGTCATGAGAAAGACAATATGTTATGATTGTTCCAAATGCTAAAGCTAACAGCACATCACTGAAAGAAATGGGAATAATTGGCACTGGTAGTGGTAAAACTTGATCATTACTAAAGAAACCTCTTTGTGCCGTTTTAGGCTTTTAGCTAGACATTAGAGATTGAATTCCACTCATACTCTGAGGTGGAGTACTGGTAAAAGATTAGAAAAATTATCTCATTATGTCAATAGCCAAACGACTGAAGAAGAAAATGATACTAAACAAATGATAAAAACTTGCAATACCAATGCGGTGAATTGGTATTATGAGCCTGATATTACATCAGGGAGAAAATGGAAATAGACAGTTTTCCCAAGAGGCATTTGTTTTAAATATTATTGCTAATCCATTATTATGGTGTGCTGTCAATGTTGTGTGCTAAAAAAACAGAGAATAATGTTTATTATCTGTGTTAGAAAAAAAGAGAGGGGGGGTTCGGTGGATTGTAATTTATCAATTCTGAAAACTGAATTTTTTTTATTTATTGAAAAGCGAATAATGTTTTTATATATATTGTATTGTATTATTGTCTATTGAAATTACAAAATACAATCTCAGCACTCAGCAGCAGAATTTGTTTTACAACATATCAACCAAAATAAAAGAACTTAACTTGTGAAAATAATCTTTAAAATTACAGTTGAACTTATGCATGTCATACTATTGTTAATCTATTATAAATTATTGGTTTTTAACATGTTTTCATATGTAATAACAGATGGAAACTACTCAAATTCAAAATGCTTCATCCACAGGCACTACACCAACATCAACTACTTCCCCAACTTCAAAACCTAACGTAGAATCAACCAATGTAGGATCCACCACAGATTCAAAAGGTAAACAACCTCAAGTCCTTACATCTAGGAAAAGAAATGCTGATGATAAAAAGAAGTCACAAATTTGGGATCATTTTACAAAACTTGATGTTGATCCTAAAACCCCTAGAGCTGAATGTAATTATTGTGGAAAACATTATGCATGTCATACTATTGTTAATGGCACAAGTAATATGTGGAGTCATTTAAAAGTGTGCAAGAAGTTCCCTTTTGTGATTGATAAGAAACAAAAGGTTTTGGTATTAGAACCTAAGATAGAGAAGGGTGAATTGGGAGAACAAAATGTGGGAAGTCTTAAGGCAATAGGTTATAATTATGATGAATGTAGACAAGCACTAGCAAAGATGGTTATAATTGATGAGTTGCCTTTTAATTTTGTGGAGGGTCGGGGATTTAAATTGTTTGCTAGGACTATGCAACCTA
>Ga0325411_1000137_pt1 | contig 73277 bp, 51 predicted proteins | sample PopdelMetagenome_13_FD_206181 | JGI IMG/M metagenome (GOLD analysis project Ga0325411, IMG submission 206181) | Populus deltoides microbial communities from Bellville, Georgia, United States - Xylem-PdIQD-R4 | ecosystem: Host-associated > Plants > Phyllosphere > Stem > Wood/Secondary xylem... | reverse complement strand
TAAATTAAAGGTATCTTATAGTATCAGACTTGTTATTATAAAACGTGCTTTAGTTAAGGAGTTATTGATACTTCATGTGCAAAATGATGATATAAAACCTTGATAAAAATGCACTTTTAAGTACTAACCACCTAGGAACGCCTTTTTTTTTACCACATATCGACCTTTATAGCTTGGTGCTCATTTACTATGGTTTTCACCTGGTAATGGTAGAATCTTTCTTATCACATGATCTCATTTTTTAAATTCTCTTGGTTTAACCTTTCTGTCATGTACTTTGACCTTTCTTCTTTGATATAATTGATGGTGACAAATTGCAACTAACCTTTTTTCACTAATCATGTTCAACTACTCATATCTTATCTTAACCCACATAGCTTCTTCTATCTTCGATTCCATCAAAACTCTGAGGGATGGGATTTATAATTTCAATGGCGTTACTATTTTTATTTTATACACTAGTGAGTAAGGTGCAATCCCAGTGAAAGTTTTTATTGTCATGTGGTATGCGTGTAAGGCATAAAAAAACATTTCATGTCAATATTTATAAGTGACTACTATCTTTTAAATGATCTTCTTTATGTTTTTATTGGCCACTTCTACATTTACCATTCATCTTTGCCCTATAAAGGGATGAGTTGAAGTGTTTGATATTCCAATTCGAACATAATTCCGCAATCATCTTTCCTTTGAAAGTTTAAGCATTGTTAGTCACTATCCTCTTAGGTGATCTATATCGACAAATCAAGTCTTTCTTAATGAATTGTTTGACCACCTTTTGAGTGACATGAGCATAAGAGCAGGCTTCTACCTATTTAGTGAAGTAATCAATTGCCACCAGGATAAATCGATGCCCATTACTAGCTTTTAGGTTAATCAGTTCGATCACATCTATTCCCCATATTACAAATGACCAAGGTGATGTTATATTAAACATGAATGATGTCACACCCGGACATCGCGGCGACCTTAAAATTTTTTTGATAAAAAGAACAGATATCTGACATCTTGTTTTTTTAGGGGAAAAAATCTTGTTTAAGGAGTCGCCACCTAGTATTATGGTTACTAGAAACCTTAACTGGTCAACAAAGATTCTATGGTATGGGACTAGTTATGCAAAAGGAAAGATACTATCACCCCTTAAATGTCTTGCCTGAGGTAGACTGCATTGCTGGTTTTGTCATAAATTGCTAACTTTTTGTTGGTTTATGCTATGATGGTTTGCGTGTAATATTCCTAACTCTGGCGTAGTGAATATTCAACTATGGATACTTCCAACTCTAGCCTTGGTAAATATTACGTAGCTATATAAAACAAAATAAATTTAAATAAGTATTTTTTATTTGTGACTCTGGCGTCAGTGAATAAACAAATAAAAATAAATTTATTTTTTATGCATACACAATTTTTTTATTTTTATTTTTTATTTTTTTAGGTTGGGCCCAGTTCAGCCCATATGGGTTGGGCTTGACCCGGCCAGCCCGGCCCGGTCACTAGCCCAAGCTAGTGACCTGGTCGAGTAAAGCAACACGGATGCGCTAATCCACGCGTGTTGCTAAGTAAATTAATATTCACTTGCACGGAGTGCTGCTAATTAACTGAAACTAAGCGAAAGGCAGAGAAAGCGACTTACCTAGTTGGCCGGAGACGACGAAGACGATGGCAAAACTCCTTCTGTGTAACTGAACCACACTTGGCAGGGCACCCTTTCCACTCTTCCTTGCGTTCTTCTAGCCTTATTTCAACTATTGCTAATGACTTGAAATAGAAAATGATCTGCTGGAGGTGATGAAGACGATAGTGAAGTTGATGTTGGTCTCAATGTTTTCTGCTTGCGTTTTCCTTTCTTTATGCTCACTGTTCTCTTATTTTGTTTTCTCAGTTCTTGAGATGAACGAACTAAAAGGTAATAGGTCTGCCGATTTCCTCTGAGTTTTTGACTGATTCCGAGTTGCTCTTTTTCCGCAGGGACTAAGACAATAGCAAGGCTCTCGTCTCTGTGTATGCTGCTCTCCTTTTCTCTCCCTCTTTCTCGTCCCCAGAGCTATGTATTTATAGGGGATGTGCCTGGTCTTCTCTTCGCGTACGACTTGCCTTTGGATAAGCACAGCTGGGAGGGATGCGTTGGTGTTTCATTAGGATTCGAATACCTGAGCTCGATCCTTATCTCCTCGGGGCATTTATCTTCATAAGGATAGGTATTAGTCTTTGTGTTTTAGCAGGATTGGGACGTTGTCAGTTCAAATTTTTGCTCTTCTTTGTAGATAGGTTTGCAATGCTAGAGGAAGAAGAAGAGGAAACTGTGCATGGCTGAAACAGTGCCATTTTAGATAGAATTTGACCATTTCTCAATTTGGTCCTTGCAGTTTCCAAAATTCACATATAAACCTCTAATCTTTTCAATTTCAAATTTTAAACCCCTTAAAATTAGATTAAAAGGCAAATGGGTTAAAATTTGGGTTATAACAAATGATAACACTTATGGTATTTCCTAATGTATTCTATACAATCTCTTTCCATGGTCATCCAGAAATAACCAAATCTTCGTTTTTGTCTAGTCATAATGTGTCCATTTGCATGAGTGACACAGATTCCCTTATGCACTTCTTATAATGCATTTTTAATTTTTGCTTGGTCTAGACATCTTAGTAGAGTTCTATCCAATGACCTCTTGTATAGAATTTCCATATTTAAGTAGTATTTTATTATCATCCTCCTTAAAGTCTTTCTATCTATTTTGGATGCCTTTTCGAAATACTCCTATTGTTGAATAAACCTCTTTATTTCATGGTACCGAGGGTTGCCATTTATTTCACCCTCAATAGGACAACAATAAGTCCGAGAACTCCTAATTTCAATATATATTGATCACACTTTGGTTCCATATCAATTTTCTCCATATAGGTAGTGTTGCCAAGGCATTCGTGAATTGATTTTTATCTCTCCTCAAATGTGAATTATATTCCATTGAAGCCCTTTGCGAGTTTAGAGAGGTACTCTTGGTATGGCCTCAACTTTTCATCCTTGGTTTGTCATTCACCTTTCACTTAGTAAATTATCAACATAGAATCTTCGTACATATCTAACTTTTTTATCTTCAACTCTAAAGTAGCTTCTAGCCTATAAATGCAAGCCTTGTATTCAATTAATGTTGTTGGTACACTCAAATTGCAATTTGATTGAGATTGGAAACTACTTTCCTCTTAGCGAGATTACTATAGCCCCAACCCCATTACTAAAGGCATTTACAACAAAATCAAAATACATGGTCCGCCACTCACTATCTTCTACTATCAAAACATCTTCGCCAGGGAAGTCATAGCTCAAGGGCTCATAGTCTACAACAACATTTTTGGCTAGGTGATTAGAAATTACACTCCTTTTTATTGCATTTCTTGTCATGTAGACAATATTATACTCAATTAACAGCACTTGCCATCTAGCTATCCTATTTGACAAATAAGGTTATTCAAAGATGTACTTAAGAGGATCCATTTTTAAAATCAACCATGTGGTGTAGTATAATATGTACTATCAAAGCCTCTTTGCGCTCCATACTAAATGACAACACAACTTCTCTATCATACTATAGTGAGACTCACAATCAATGAAATTCTTGCTGAGATAGTAAATAGCCTATTCCTTTCTAATGTGGCTTTTATAAATACTGCTTAATTATGTCAAAAGCTTCTTGGCAATCATTATTTCATATCCCAGGGTTTTTCTTTTGGAGTAGTTGAAAGATTGGCTCACAAGTGATTGTTAGTTGAAACAAATCGAGTAATATAATTCATACACCCTAGGAAACTTTAGACCTCTCTTCCAGTCTTTGGGGTTAGCATTTGTTGTATAACCATCACTTTGTTAGGATCTATTTTTGTGCCTTTATTACTCACCATAAACTCGAGTAATTTCCCAAACTTCACCTTTAATGTGCACTTTGTAGGGTTTAACTTCAATCGGTATTTCCATAACCTTTTAAAACGTTTTCTCAAAGCTTGGATATGGTCCTCTTTTTCTTTATACTTAGTGATCATGTCATCCATGTACACCTTAATCTCCTTATGCATCATGTCATGAAAAAAATGTTACCATGACACATTGATATGTTGCTTTAACATTTTTTTTTAATTCCGAATGACATAACTTTATAACAAAAAGTTCCTCATGAGATGACAAATGTAGTATTCTTCTTATCTTCTTTGACCATTTTTATCTGGTTTTACCCCGAGAAACCATCCATAAATGAGTAAGTGGAGTTCTTTGCAGCATTATCTATCAAGACATCTATGTGGGGTATAGGGAAATCATCCTTTGGGCTCATCTTATTTAGGTCCCTAAAGTCAACATATATTTTATTATCATTTTTAGGAACCGCTACAATGTTAGAGACCTATAGAGGGTATTTAACCACTTCTAATAAACCGACATCTCATTGCTTCCTCACCTCTTGCTTAACTTTAAATAGTGCATTGGACCTTATCCTCCTCAATTTCTATTTAACTGGCTTGCAACCTTCTCTTAAAGGTAATATATATACCACAATATCAGGGTCTAAACCACACAATAATGTGTTCAAACCATTTCTTTCAACTATAGTGATCAACACCCCAATCTTCAGTTCTTTCCTATCTAGCTTAGTGCCTATATTTATCAATTCAAGATCCTCTTTGGTGGGTTTCCCAGCATGTTCAAAGTGTCCAACCTGCCTTACCCCTTATTTATCTTCTCTTTCCTATTCTTCCTCATCCATTATAATTATATATTCATCAAGTTTTGACTATTTATTCTCAATGCAATGTGTTTGTGCATTTATTAAAGATCCTTTTTCAGATTTTTTGAAAGCAGAAAGTGTTTGATATGAGTGGATTATAAGCAAAATAAATGCACATTTGAAAGAAATATGCATGATCTCATTAAAACTTTATTTGAAAATAGCTCAATAATAATAAAACATTATGCCAATATTTGAAGCCATGATTATTGGCAAGGTAAAAACAAAGCATCTAACAAAAAAAAACATATAAAGAAATTATTACTTTTTAAAAATAAGGACTTCTTGGATGTCTTGATTATTCAATTATTCCCCTTCGGTTAGCCTTCTCATAAATTTTATTGGGGCATCGTCTAAGGTGTTGGTAGTCAGTTGAGGCAACATTTCGTGAGTCTTTTCCTTGACCTTAAAGTCTTTGTCACAATCTTCTTCTTCACTTTCCTCTAGATAGTTGATGACAACATCATTGAATTTATTCCTTAAACTTTCTAGCTCATCTTCAAGCCTCGTTTCATAAGAGGGTTGTGGAAAGGTTATATATATAGGAGGAATTTCTATCATCTCTTCTTCTAGCTCATGGCCCTCCATTTGGGCTATCCTCCTTTGTCTCTTGATTTCAACTACCTTCTTATAAAATTTTCCTTTATTCCCATTAGGAGTGAGCAAAAAAACCGAGAAACTGATTAAACCAAAAAAACTGAAAAAAATAACCAAAAAAACTGAATCATAAAAAAAACTAATTTAACTGTTTTGAATGTTTTTAAAAATTTTCAGTTCGGTTTGGTTTCGGTTTAATAAGTCTGAAACCAAAAAAACTGAATTGAATCGAACTAGTTCAGTTAAAAAAAGTGCTTTCTAATTTTAATCCTAGCATTAGTAGTACTCGTCCTCTCCTTACTCCGCCTTCAGCAGCCATCTGTACCCCTCAGCCCTCACAAGTCGCCCCCCAACCCTCACAAGCCACAACTCTCAAATCTCAATCTCTCACACTCTCAGCCTAATAAAAAATGATTTTTCCATCGCTATACAAAACTTCATGGCCAGATCTAGTCGTCTAACAAAATCAAATTAATCAATCTTCATCTCTTAACTCTTGCAGACTGGTAGACCTTTAACAAGGCTTCAATCTTCATCTTCAAATCTAACAAACCAACCACCTCCCTTTTCCACACGGGCATAACACACACCAATCACCACACCTAACCTCCAAATCTAGCAAACCAGTCACCTCCCTGACTCCCTCTCACGTACCTGACCTTGAATCTTGTCACACCAGGTATGATTTTTTTTTGTTAATCTCTGTTTTTATTTTTTTAACATATGCTCTGTGTATTTTTTAAAGTGGCATGTCCTTACCAAAAATCAGAGTTGGAGCTTAAATTAGATTGGTATAATTTTCATTTATCTTGATACTAATGCATTATGTAAACAATTGAGACTTGAGAGGTCAGAGATGGGTTTTTTTTAACAAACGATTTCATTATATTTATGGTACTGTGATCGACGAGCCTCATGGGAGATCATTTTGATGTATCTCTCTTTTTTCTTATCAATAAATGAACTAGAAACTTTTATGCGAGAAATCTCTCTACGATAAGGAAATCTCATATGCATCGAGGACAATATATATTTAGATATATTGTGTGTGTGTGTGTGTGTATTAACTTTTGTAGCTAAAGAATGTGCATCTTTTTTTTTTGTTCTGTATGTTTGTAGACCATGATATAGTTAGAATATTATATGGCAACATATCATGCATGCGCTTCCTTTTCATTTTTGACATCTTTATGAAATGCCTTTCTACTCTTTTTAGTGACCAACGTCTTGCAGATCATTTTGGAGGGAAGCTTCATTTAGGCTATATGCAAATTCGTGAGAAACTCACTAAGCTTCAAGTGTACAAAATGAAAAAATTGCTTGCTTGTACTATTTACCAATAGATACATTTTCTTTCATAGTTTCATTTTTCAGATTAATTGTGCAAAATGTTGAACATATCAAAATCATCTTCATTGCTTATGGTCTCCAATTTTCTATTGAAGAAAATCATATGCTCAAAGTTTCGTTGTAGTTTAGGCATTAAATTGAAAACAATAACTAGAATTGACCTGTTGTGCTATGTGGGATAAATATAGTTGTTTTACCTCTTTGGGATGTATTTAAATTGGTATTGTGAATATGTTGGCTCAGGTGCTGGTATAATGTTTCACATTCTACTAGAGAGATTCTCAGTTAGTATTTGATATGTGAGTTTTCTGACCTTGAAGAAGAATAATTTTTTTTTTCAGTTTTCCCCCTTTTTCCTTATTATAATCTGGTATAATTGCTGAACTTTAACAAAGATGTAACTCTTTTAAAAAGACATTTGGTGTATTGGTGTCAAATATGCAAAAACACTATCTAATCTGTAAAGTGTAAACAAATTTATAATTTGTCATTCTCATATAAATTATAGTCGTTAACATGTTTTCATTAAGTAATAACAGATGGAAAACCAGCAACAGTTCAATCACTTATTTGTTATCAAAATTGGTTGCATCATGGATCAATTTCAACTGATATTAGAACCTTGATAAATGATTTTAAAACCTATGAAAACCTTGAGTCAGGTAATTTTTTTTATAAACTTACACCTTTTATTTTGTGATTTATTAATTAAAATGTTTTCAATCTGTCTAATTTTTTATTTTGTAGAATTTGATGGAAAGTTACTTCTAGCAACAAATGATAATTAGTTCAAAAGTCAGTTTAATGGTAAAATACTACTTTTATTTTTATTTTTATATCTTCTAATTTAATTTATCATGTTATAATTATAGATCTTGAATTCCAGGTTTTGATGTCAATGATATTAAGGAATCAAAGTGCAATGTTCTTAATATGTTTTTCGATTAGGATGATGTGTACAATGAAGATTTATATTTTTTGCATGAATTGTTTCATGATAAGGTTATTTGTTTTTTTTAAGCCCTTTTAAAGGCAATGCTTTATAATTTAAATTTTAACTTGATGTGAGTGTTATTTAAACTTTGATGTAAGAGTCTTACTACAAATAAAACTATTAGGAAGGCTTACAGTATATTGAACACAATATGAGCACTAATAATGTAATATAAATGAATATTTAGTGTCAAAAAAATTAAATATATTCTAGAATCTTGTAACAAAACTAGACAATATTAACATCAATTATAAGCCCATCAGAAAGCCCAAAAACAGGCAAAAAAATACAAGTATTTTTCTGATTTTTTTGTAAAATAACCAAACCAAACTGAAACCAGTCGGTTGGAACCAGTTTTGATTTTATAAAAAAAATTTTGGTTTGGTTATTTTTTTAAGTAAAAACCAAACTGAGCAGAATATGATCACCCTTAATTCCCATCAAATTAAACCCCTCAGTTATACTTGTAGTTGGGTTATATTGGACCAGCAGTCCACGCTTCAACACTTATTTTGCAACCATTTTGAAAGCTTTTAAAACCTGAGGTTTTCTCAACACTGTATTTTCAAGTACCCATTCACCACCTCAAAATCATGTAGGTTGTCACCAGTGTTGTATTCAGTTTCAATATAAGGAATTACCATATTTTTTATCATTGGTAATACCTCTTCAGCCTTTATAGTGATTAGGCTTACATTGATGATGAATTTTACTTTTTGGTGTAAAGATGATGCAATAGCCCCAACCGTGTGAATCCATGGTCTTTCTAACAACATGTTATAGGAAGGGTGAATATACATTACTTAGAATGTCACCTGAAATGGTTGTGGACCAATAACTAGCTCAATCTTAATATTTATAATTACTTGTCTAGGTGATCCATCATAAGCTCTAGTAGTCATGGTGTTCGGCTTCATATGAGAAATATCTACTGGTATCTTATTTAGTATATATCTCGGTAACACATTCAAGGCAGAACCATTATCTATAGGAACCTTGGCAATTATATACTCTTTACATCTCACAATGATGTGTAATGGTTTATTATGATTAGTCTCTTCAGAATCAAACTCATCCTCCGTGAAAGACAAGTAGTTGGTAAATTAGATTCTGCTAGCTAAATGTTCCATAAAGTCTTTTGTGATGTCTTGAGGAACATAAACTTCTTAGAGGACCTTCTGTAAGGCTTTGCGATGTAGCTTAGAGCTTATAATCAATGATATCAAATAAATTTAAGTAGGTGTCTTCTTTAGCTGATCTACTATGCTATACTCACTATGTTTCATGAGCTTAAGGAGCTTTATGGTCTTCTCCTTACCTACTAATTTGTTGACTTCATCATTTTTTGTCAGTTCTACCACGTCTTTCCTTTTAGCTCTTCTTTGCTTCTCTATCTTTTTAGGAGTAAAACATCTTCCACTTCGAGTTAGATCATTTAATTCAACCTGGAAGACAGGTCTATAGTTCTCAATATGGAATGAGTATCAATAATTATAGGGTAATGCATTGCAACTCTCATCACTCACACCATTGGACTTAGTTAGGATTATTTTTTTATGAACCTTGACATGACCAAAAAATTGATGTCTTCTCCCAAGTGCAGGAGTGTCGAAGTAATAAATAACTCAGTGAGGCCAGGGTCGAACCGCAAAGAGGTTAATTGTATAAATTATAGATAACAATAATACAACAACAACAATAACCACAATAATAGTAACAACAACAACAACAACAGTAGTAGTAGTAGTAGTAGTAGTAGTAGTAGTAGTACTAATAAAAAAGAAGAAGAAGAAGAAGAAGTTGATGAGAAGTTTGAGATAGAAGATTAATGTAAGGATTAAACAATGATAATAACAAATGTCAAGGTTAGAGGATCCACTAATGGTATTTCAAACAAGTATAGTGTAAACTCTTATTATTCAACTAGAAACCACACATAAAGGAGGTTCCAATTGGATTATAAATTGTTAACATGATTACATTAGTTATCTTATTCGAATAATGCTAATACTTGTAAATATTGTCAGGCATTCATGATTATAACTTATGTTAACAACAAATCAAGTTCCTTTCATAGCACAGGTGTCGGTTATACCATACGGTTTGGGCTATGAAAGTGCCAAGTATTTGTTATACCAAGGGTTATATACAACATAAATCTAGATTAACCATTGAACAAGCAAAGTATTAAAAGTAAACAAGATAACAAATATAAAAGATGTTAGTATTAAACATTAAGGTCCATGTTGAGTTTATATTATACTTGTCCTTACACCATTAGTGTAACCTTTTCACCTTGACATAATAAACTTAGCTAAACATAATGAAAGAAAGAAACATTAATAATCAAGATAAAAACATAAATAAGATAAAGTTAACTAAGTAAAGGAAAGGAAATGAAAGGCATAAACAAGAGATTAATATAAACAAAACTTAAGTATTACAAAATATAAAGAGAGGAAGCAAGAACATGATCTTGATCTGGATACCAAGATACCTAAATACATGATAAATACCTCCTTTTATATGCCAAAATTGGAACTATTGATTTGATGAATAATTGATAAGTAGGTGACCACATCTTGACCTAGTGACAATTCTTATCTTCTTATCTGAACAAAATGTAATTGATAATATCAGAATTTGAAAAGACTTTCCCATGAACGTTCTAGGGAATTTTCTCAGCTTTCCAACAAAAAAAAAACCTGAGGTCATTTGGACTTCTAGAACTTGAGTTATGGGCTGAACACTGAACAGTGTCTAGGCTGCAGGATAGATTCGAACTTCTTCGTTGCTAAAATTTGGACTTAAAAACGGCCTTTTTAAATCTTGGACTATGAAAGTTTTAGGTCTATGTTTTAGCTTTACATCCATATAGAGCAAACTTAAATCCAAGATCTATAGCTCCAATTATAATCCAATAACCAAATAGTGTTCCAATTTAGATTGCACCAGGATCTCTTTCTAAGCTTGGCCCTCTCCTTGTCTTCTAAATTTCAGAAGTTGAACTCATCAATCAATCCTTTGATTTATGTGATAGACCTGAATTTAAGATGAACATTTACCATAAATTAAAGGTATCTTATAGTATCGAACATGTTATTATAAAACATGATCTAGTTAAGGAGTTATCGATACTTTAAGTGTAAAATGATGATATAAAACCTTGATAAAAATACACTTTTAAGTACTAATCGAAAGGTAAGTTTCCATTTCAACCACAGCAAAATCCCAAGGTGCAATACAATGCAAATGCAAGTAGTTCCAGAAACCAACACATGGATAAAGTCAAATCAGTCATCACTCTTCGTAGTGGTAAGGTTTTGAAAAACTCATTCTTGAACATTGTGAAAAAGATGATGAGTTAATCTATGAGGGTAAGGAAGGGGTTGAATCTAAACATTGCAAAGAAAAGACTGATTCCCCGCCAACATTTCTATTTCCTCATGCCATGACCAAACAAAGAAAACTCAATCACAACTCTGAAATCTTTAAAACTTTCAAACATGTAAGGATCAATATACCTTTGTTGGATGCTATTAAACAGGTACCTTTTATGCTAAATTTTTTAAAGATTTGTGCACTGTGAAGAGAAAACTGAATGTGAAAAAGAAAGTCTTTTTAACCAAACAAGTAAGTGTCATTCTTCAAAACAATAATAATTTGAAATATAAAGACCCTAGTTGTCCTTTAATTTCATGCTTTATTGGAGAACATAAAATTGAAAAAGCTTTACTTGATCTTGGAGCTAGTGTGAATTTACTTCCATATTCGGCTTTTTAAAGTCTCAATCTAGGTGAGTTAAAACCAACTTCTGTAACTCTTTTACTTGCTGATAGATCTGTAAAAGTGCATAAAGGAATAGTTGAAGATGTGTTAGTACAAGTTGATAAATTTATTTATCTAGTGGATTTTATTGTCTCGGATATACAACCTGTTGAAGCATGTAATTAAATTCCTGTTATTTTAGGACGTCCATTTCTTGCAACTTCTAATGCATTGATTAACTATAGGAATGGAGTGATGAAGTTATATTTTGGAAACATGACATTGAATATGAATATTTTCAATATTTGCAAGCAACTTGGAGATGATAATGATTTACAAGAAAGGAAATTTATTGAAAAATTAGTTCATGATCAATTTCAAACCACTTGCAGTGAAACCGAGATTGATGAATCTGATGATTTGCAAATGGTTTATTTTTAGGAAGAATCAAAGGCAAATAGTTGGAGATCAAAAATTAAGGAATTTCCACCACGATTAATTGAGTCCATACCTTTAAGTGTTCATCCACCAAAACTTGATTTGAAATCTTTACCATTCAATCTCAAATACTCATTTTTAGGACAAAATGAAACTTTCTAGTAATAATCTCTTCCAAACTTAATGCACATGAAGAAGGTAAGTTATTACATACTCTAAAAATGCAAAAAACAATGCACTAAGATGGACTATAGTTGACATAAAAAGAATTAATCCTTTGATTTGCACACACAGAATTTATTTAGAGGAAAATGCTAAACTCTCTAGAGAAATGCAACGAAGGCTTAATCCTACTATGAAAGAAGTAGTAAAAAATGAAGTCATTAAGCTTCTAGATAATGGAATCATTTATCCTAGTTCTGACAGCAAATGGGTAAGTCCTACTCAAATTGTACCCAAGAAGTTTGGAGCCACTATGATAACAAATGAGAAAAATGAGTTAATTCCAACTAGGACTATTATTGGTTGACGCATGTGCATTGACCATAGGAAACTTAATTCAATAACTAGAAAATATCATTTCCTTTTACCTTTCATGGATCAAATCCTAGAAAGAGTTGCAGGTCATGAATTTTATTGTTTCCTAGATGGCTATTCAGGTTACAATCAAATTGAAATTGCATTTAAAGATCAAGAGAAAACCACATTCACATATTCGTTTGGTATGTTTGTATATCAAATAATGCCTTTTGGATTATGTAATGCAGCAGCCACATTTCAAAGATGTATGCTTAGTGTATTTAGTGATATGGTTGAATGTTTTCTTCAAATTTTTATGGATGATTTTTCTGTTTATGACAATTCATTTGATGATTGTTTGACTAACTTAGAAAAGGTTTTGAGCAGGTGTGAAGAGAAGAATCTTGTACTGAATTGGGGAAATGTCATTTTATGGTAACAACCGGCATTGTACTTGGTCACATTGTTTCATCGAAAGGAATTGAGGTTGACAAATCTAAAATCGAGTTAATTGCTAACTTGCTAACATCAAAATCTATTAAAGATGTTAAATTATTCTTAGGACATGCTGGTTTTTACAGAAGGTTCATCAAAGATTTTAGTGTAATATCTAAACCATTGTGTAACTTTCTAACAAAGGAAAATATTTTTGAATGAACTGAACAATGTGAAAAAGCCTTTGTTAAACTTAAAAGTTTGCTTACTTCTGCTCCAGTCATTCAACCTCTTGATTGGTCATTACCTTTTGAAATAATATGTGATGCTAGTGATTATGTCGTAGATGTTGTTTTAGGATAAAGAAAAGATAAGAAACCCTATGTGATTTACTATGTAAGTAATACTTTAAATAGTGCTCAAATGAATTACACTACCACTGAAAAGGAATTACATGCAGTAGCATTTATATGTGACATGTTCAGATCTTATCTTGTTGGCTCACTTGTTATCGTTTTTAGTGTCATGCAACTTTGAAATATCTTCTTTCCAAAAAAGATTCTAAGGCTAGATTGGTATGATGGATTTTGTTACTTCAAGAATTTGATATCACAATCTAAGACAAGAAAGGCACTAAAAATATTGTCGCAAATCATTTGTCAAGATTGACAACAGATTCGAGATCTGACATCACACTAATCGATGACTACTTTCCTGATGAATCTTTACTTTCTCTCTCTACAATGCCTTGGTTTGCTAATATTATTAATTTTCTTATTTCAGGACAATTTCCAGCTCATTGGAGTACCCAAGACAAAAGAAAGTTCTTGAACGAAGTGAAGAACTTTTATTGGGATAACCCTTATTTATTCAAATGTTATCCTGATCAAATATATCAAAGATGCATTCCTGACAATGAGGTAAGTAGTGTCATTAAATTTTGTCATTATGAGGCATATGGGGGTCATTTCTCATCAAGAAAAACAACTGCAAAAATCTTACAAAGTGGATTTTACTGGCCTACCATGTTTAAGGACTCACATGCATTGTACAAGACTTGTGAAAATTTTCAAAAGTTAGGATCTATTTTAAAATGTCATATGATGCCTTTAAATCCTATTCTTGTCATTGAGATCTTTGACTATTGGGGTATAGATTTTATAGGTCCATTTCCTCCATCATTTGGTTTCTTGTACATATTAGTTATAGTAGTTTCAAAATGGATAGAGGCAATTCCAAGTCGAAACAATGATCACAAAACAGTGACAAAGTTTTTGAAAGAAAATATTTTGAGTGGATTTGGAATCCCTTGAGCCATGATAAGTGATGGTGAAACACATTTCTACAACAAGTCATTTGAGTCTTTAATGAAGAAATATAGAATCACACACAAAGTTGCCACCCCTTATCATCCTTAGACAAGTGGATAGTAGAACTTGCTAATAGGGAGATCAAACAGATCTTGGAGAAAACAGTAAACCCTAATAGGAAAGACTTATCTTTAAGACTTAATGATGCACTTTGGGCTTATCGAACTGTTTATAAAACATCATTATATATGTCACCTTATAGCCTAGTCTATGGAAAACCTTGTCACTTGCTTGTGGAACTTGAACATAAAGCTTATTAGGCTATTAAAGCTTTCAATTCAAACCTTAATGATGCTAGTCAGCTGCAAAAATTACAAATAAATGAGCTTGAGGAAATAAGAAATGATACATATGAAAATTCAAGAATTCATAAAGCAAGAATCAAAGAGTTTCATAACAAGAAAATACTAAGAAAAACATTCAATGTTGGTCAAAAAGTCTTGCTTTATAATTCTTAACTCCATTTATTTCCTAGAAAACTAAGATTAAAATGGAGCGGTCCTTGTATTGTGAAACATGTGTATCCATATGGGGCTTGTGATATCGAGAATATAAAGAATGACAATGTTTTCAAGGTAAATGAGTATTGTTTGAAAGTTTACTTTGATAATTTTTCAGTTGAAAATGACTCAATTGAATTTAGTGATCTTGTATATAAAGATTGATTCTTTTTCTCACATTGTTTTTGTGTTTTTTTTTGTGTGAATTTTGTTTTGCTAGTCTCTCTCACCTCGGTCAAATGGCGGATAATGGGACTCCGTGACTCTTAAGTCGGTTATTTTAGTTTTCTATAATAACTAATATCTGTGTATATATTTGTGCAATTCTTTGCTCTTTCTTCTTTCTTTGCATCTTTTCTCCAATTCTCATTTGAAAATGGACACCACACTTGAAAAATTAAAAAAGTATTTTCCTGCTTTGCCTCCAAATGCGATTGCAAAAATTTACCATGCTAGGAGTACAAGATTGAGGTTGTTAATGAATCATGAAATTCCTGAAGATATTCGCTAGCTAATTGAAGCAAAGATCCGATTATCAGGTGAGTCCTCCAATTCTTTCATTTCATATATGCTTGAAACAATTTAAAGCACTTTTGCAAAGAAATGTCGTGCAAAACGACTGAAAGTCTGTTACCGATGTGCCAGATGGACTTGTAATGCACAATGTCATTCTTTAGGAATGGTATCTATAAATAGTGAAGATAAATTACAATTCATTAAGGATGGTCTGAGTAAAGAGTCTTTAGATAATCTTCTATTGACTCTTGAGACGCATCATAATGGAGATGTGCATCATGCAATTCATGATTTATGGCTACAATTCCATAAAGAACATGCTCGATATAGTCTTGGGAATCTGACTAAAAAAGACCTTGTTTGCCAGTTTTTAAAAAACTGGATGGGAAGCCTATCCCCAACCTATAGAGGCCCTTTAAGACGTTCTTGGACATAAAACCAAGGGAAGATGTGAGCCACAATCACAACTACCTATACATACACATGCTTTTTCAAAATAATAATAATAATAATAATAATAATAATAATAATAAGAGAGAGAGAGACTCTAGTTGGCCTACATATAGATGGTATGATTGCATTTTCAATTTCTTATCTATAAAATCTTTTTGTTCTTCCCTTCATTTATACTCAACCCATACATTCAACAGATATAGAAGTGTATAGAAATGGTAGGTTCATCAAGTCATCACATAAGAAATATTTGTGTTTTCGATGGATGCAGTCCTAGGAAAGAAAAGGAGTTTTTAGAATCAGCAAATTATCTTGGTCAAGTACTAGCTGAGAGAAAGATTCATTTAGTGTATAGGGGAGGCAACCTTGGGTTAAAGATGGGTGTGTCAATAGCTGTATTTTTAGGAAGCAGTCAAGTTTTGGGGGTCATCCCCAAAGTTTTAGAAAAAGGGGACATCATTGAAAAAATAATTGGATAGGAACTACAGGTCTCCGTAGTGTCTGATCGAATGAATGCAATGTTTAACCATGCTGATGCCTTCATTGCTTTACCAGGTGGTCTGAGCACATTGGAAGAAATCTTCCATATTTTCTCTTGGGCCCAACTGCACATTCACTATAAACCTATAGGTTTGTTAAATGTTAATGGTTTAAGAATATTTGTTAAATGTCTTTTCTTGATCAAGCCTTATAACTATGTGTTGATATATTGAGCACAAAAGGAAGGTTTATTAATATCTTGTTTAAAAAGTATGAAGCAGATATATAAATTTAATGAAAGTTTGTTTATTTGGATAAATTAATGGAAGTTAAATGATGGATGTCTTGCTTTCTGAAACTTGCAAATTATTTTTCTATTTTAACGCTTTGATTACTAGGGACTAATAATAAGCTGGTTGGGAGGTGTGATTATTATTTAAAAGTGTATTTTTATCAAGGTTTTATATCATCATTTTGCACTTGAAGTATCAAAAACTCCTTAACTAGAACATGTTTTATAATAACAAGTCTGATAATATATGATAGCTTTAATTTATGGTAAATACTCATTTTAAATGTAAGCATATCTCACAATTCAAAGGATTGATTGATGTGATTAATTATTAAAAGTGAAAGGACAAAGAAAAGGCTAAGTTTAGAAAAAAGATGCTGATTCAGATCAAACCGGAACACTGTTCAGTCATTGGGTCATATCTGGAGTTGTTGATCTTGGATTTTAGTTTGGTTTAAATGGATAGAAAGCTAAGACACGAGCCTAAAACATTCATAAAGGGTCCAAGACTAAATTATGTCGTTTGGAAGTCCAAATCTTAGCATCAAAAGAGAAGTCCAAATTTGTCCTGCAGCCCAAATACTGTTCAGTTTTCTGCCCATATCCCGAGTTCTAGAAGTTCAAATGACCTCATTCTTATTTTGTTGGAAAGCTAAGACAATTTCTCAGAACTTTCATGGGGACTATCTGTTCAAATTTTGATGTTAGCAATGATGTCTTCTGAGTCCTCAAGGGCGTAGCGTGATGGCAAAGGGTTTGAGATCTGCACGGCAGGTCTCGAGTTCGAGTCAGGGCGTGCACCTCTTGTAAGAGCCTGGGACAGCCGGGGTTTTACTCCCTCACCTGGGTCCACAAAGTGCGCTTTCCAGGAAGTGAGGTTTCCTCGAATCCAAAAAAAAAAATGATGTCTTCAACAAAAAAGAAGATAAGGATTGTCACCAAGTCAAGATGTGACCACCCACTCAACAATTAGTCATCAAATCAATAGTTTCAAATTATGACCCATAAAAGGAGGCATTTGCCATGTATTTAGGCATCTTGGTTTTTAGATCAAGATCATACTCTTGCTTTCTTTCTTTATATTTTTGTAATGCTTAAGTTTTGCTTTCATTAATCTCTTGTTTATGCTTTTCATTTCCTTTTCTTTACTTAGTTAACTTATATCTTATTTATGTTCTTATCTTGTTTATTTATGTTTCTCTCTTTTATTATGTTTAGTTAAGTTTATTATATCAAGGTGAAAAGGTTACACTAATGGTGTAAGAATAAGTATATTATAAACTCAACATGGACTTTAATGTTTGATACTAACATGTTTTGTATTTGTTATCTTGTTCACTTTTAATACTTTGCTTGTTAAATGGTTAATCTAGATTTATGTTGTATAACCCTTGGTACAACAAATACTTGGCACTTTGATAGCCCAACCGTATGGTATAACCAACACTTGTGCTATGAAAGGAACTTGATTTGTTGTTAACATAAGTTATAATCATGAATACCTGACAACATTTACAAGTATTAGCATTATTCGAATAAGATAACTAATGTAATCATGTTAACAATTTATAATCCGATTGGAACCTTCTTTGTGTGTGGTTTCTAGTTGAGTAATAAAAAGAGTTTATACTATACTTGTTTGAAATACCATTAGTGGATCCTATAACCTTGACAATTATTTTATCCTTGTTTAATCCTTACATCAATATCATATCTCAAAAGTTCTCTTCAACTCCTTTTCATTTATTGTTTATAATTTTATATAGTTCACCTCTCTGTAGTTCGACCTTGGTCTTACCGGGTTATTTATTACTTCAACACTCCTACACTTGGGAGAAGACATCAATCTTTTGGTCGTGTCAATAAACTCTAAACTAAAAATTTACCCGAGTTTAAATATATTTTTTCATGAACTTTCAGGGTAAAAAAACACCTAATATGAACTCCTCTTATCAAATCAAACCATTTGACACAAATATTGACCGTTTTAGTGGTTTAAATCAGTGTCAACGACCTTTCTTTCTCTATCTTCGAAATCCAACAACCTCTCTCTTTTCTCTTTCAACCAGGGATTAAAAATGAACTTTTGTATTAAAATTGATTTAGAGAAAAATTGAGGTACCGAAATTTAAAGATTTGTGTAATGTTTAAAGTTAAAGGACCAAAATATATCTTTCCTGAAACTTTTAACATGCGATCCATGTTTGACGCCCTTTTCATCCAGGTCCTCTTCTTTTAATTTCACCATTGACTAAGAAATTAAAAGCAATTGGCCTTTAATTAAGATCAAATTGCACAAAATAAAACCTTGAGGACCGAAATGAAATTGCAAAAATGCACGCCCACAGTGTTTTATACATACAGTAAAATTACCACGCATTTTAGATTTCTAGTTAACTAGTTAATAGTTAATTATCTTTGTCACAAACAGTAATGGCAGGGTCCAAGTGGTAAGTCGAGGATGACACACAGAAGTCACTGGTTTCTTCAAAAGCTAAGCTAAACTAACAATTCTTGTCACTTAACTAAACGACAGACAAACCAGGGTCATGCATTGTGCCCACCACAAAATTCAAAGTACTACTGAAGCCCCCCTGTCATTTTCTAACACCATAATAAACAACTGTCATCCATCCCATTATTAAAATCAGTCAACTAAACTCATAAAATCTATGTATCCGAAAAGGAATTTTAGACAAATCCAACCCAAAAAGAAGCAAAATTTAATGGTTTTTTAACAATGAAAGCAATTTGAGTTTGCATTTTCTTCACCAAAACGTGTCATTGAATCATTAAAGAGGGCTTAAAAGTCCGCTTTTTAGACCCTAAAGCCTAAACTGAGCTAACAGCTTTAACAAGTGCCAGCCAGTTAGTCGTCACCGTGTTCTTTACTCTTTTTTAGTTTTTTGGTTCTTTGAACTAAACAAAGGAACAAGTAATCAAAACACACAACATAATCCGTGTGTCAAGAAATGGGCTTTCTTGTCTCTCCCATGATGAGTTTGTTCTCAAAAGTTACTGTCCTGCTGCTTTTTGTGCTTTGGTGCGCTAGTTTTACTTCAACAGGTTGGCAAAGTTTCTCTCTGTTTTTTTTTTTTTTTTTCTGTCTTTTAGAAGCTGGACTCTTTGAGTTGTTGATGGGGTGTAGTTCTTTCAATTTTTTTTTCACAAAATGGAAATTGTTGGGGGTTTGGTTCATCAATTGGAGTGGTATTTGGGAAAGTTTGTTTCTTGAATTTGATGAATGAGGAAATGGGGTGGTTTCATTATATAAAATATTGAAGAATCATGTTGTTTTGGTGTATTTTAGGTGTTTTTGTTAATGGGTTTTCGTTAAACTCCTGAGCTTTTTCTACGTCTATTCATAGCTTTCTACTATGGGTTGTGGCTAATGTCAAACCATCTGGGATTGTGGTTTCATCATTCAAGCATGATTAGTAACTAAGAAAGTACAATTAGAAAGTGAAAAATTGGAGGCTTACGGCACAGTTTGTTTTTGTGTTTGGAACTACGTTGAGATGCCTTTCAAAAATGCATTTGGCGTGAAAAAAACATCGATGTTTTTTTTTTAGTACTTTCCGATCACAGTGCTAGAGCGATAAGTGATGCATGCTTATATGATCTTTTTTTTTTTCCTTCCTATTTTTGGTTTAAAGTTTTCTGTTAAATTTAGTGCAATTGCCATTTTAATTGTTGGCCAATATGTTTGATTTTTGAGCTCTTAGTCCTTCTACTTATAACTTTAAATTTCTAATTTTTTAATCCTACTTTTTAGGTCGTTGTCTTTCTAATGCAAGTTGCTGTTTATTAATTTTGCAGAAGCCTATGATCCTCTTGACCCTACTGGGAATATTACAATCAAATGGGACATCATAAGCTGGACTGCTGATGGCTATGTCGTAAGTACTAATCAATGTACAGTCAATTTGATAGGAAGCTTACATAATCAACTAATGATAGGAAGCTTATATTTTGAACATGGATTACAATTTTGATTCTCCCAGAAGAACAATGTACAGTAAATTTGTTATTTATGTTTGATATGCATTACATTTCGTTCCTTGCCTTAGATTATTGGCAGTGTTTTGCTTTAGATTATTAGCTATGTTTAGTCGCTGAAGTGGTTTTTCATTTTTGTCTTGTTGCTTGGAAGTTACAATCAATCCTCCACCTACTCTGTATTCAGTTTTCATTTTACTTGAGTTCATAAGAGTTCCTTGAGCTTATCAACTTTTAGAGTTGTTACAAGTTCTAGTGGTGCATGATTGAAGTTTTCCAGTCCGATGTTTCTTCAATAATTTGGGCTACCTGTTCCTCACTGGATTCTATGGCCTTTATCTCATTAAAGAAGGGTGTACTTGATCAGCATATCATAATCTACTGAACTGTATAGCAGTTTCTCTTTTGCGTTTTTCTCACATTCATGGTTTGTTAGCATCCATTAAACTAGTAGTTTCTCATGAGACTCCCACATCTGTGATTTGCTAACACTTTCATGCATGATAGGCTGTTGTCACGATTTACAACTTCCAGCAGTATCGTCACATTCAAGCACCAGGATGGTCACTGGGATGGACATGGGCAAAGAAGGAGGTAATATGGAGCATGCAGGGAGGCCAAGCAACCGAGCAAGGAGATTGTTCAAAATTCAAAGGAAACGTTCCACATTGTTGTAAAAAGAGTCCGACGGTTGTAGATTTATTGCCAGGAACTCCTTATAACCAGCAGACTGCAAATTGCTGCAAGGGGGGAGTTATCAGCTCATGGGCGCAAGATCCAGCCAATGCAGCAAGCTCCTTCCAGCTTAGCGTGGGTTCAGCTGGAACCAGTAACAGAACAGTGAGATTACCAAAAAACTTCACTCTGAAGGCACCAGGACCTGGTTATACTTGCGCTCGTGCAAAAATTGTTAAGCCTACTAGATTTATGTCTACAGATAAAAGGAGAATCACTCAAGCTTTGAGTAAGTAAAATACAGGAGTAGAGAGTAGCATCTATGCATTTGTTTTACATAATCAACAACTCGCTTTAGAACATAGCTATCATCTATGATGAATCCCTTTAACTGAAATTTAAAGTGCAGATGGGAGAAAATCTCAAAACAATGCTTGCCCTTTTAATCGATCTAAATCTGCATCCATGGCAATAGCATAAAGAACATCTGAACTTTTTTTATTGCAGTGACATGGAACGTTACTTGCACATATTCACAATTCCTGGCTCAGAAGACTCCTAGTTGCTGTGTCTCCCTCTCATCATTCTACAACGACACTATAGTTCCTTGTCCAAAATGCACCTGTGGCTGCCGAAGAAACAATTCGGATTCGGGGGGTTGTGTTGAGTAAGTTCTCTTATTGGAAACATCATTTTTCTTTCTTCTAGCTTTGGGTCTCTAGAATATATACATATATCCATTTTGTATGTGCTGAATATGCTAAATTTACTATTTCTTGAAATGTTTTGTTTGCAGGCCAAATGCACCGCATTTAGCTTCGGTTGTTTCGAGTCTAGGGAATAACAACCCTATGCCTCTTGTCCAATGCACAAGTCACATGTGCCCGATCAGAGTTCACTGGCATGTTAAGCTTAACTACAAGCAATACTGGCGCGTTAAGGTCACAATCACAAATTTCAATTATAACATGAACTATACACAATGGAACTTAGTTGTGCAACACCCCAACTTTGACAATCTGACTCAGACTTTCAGTTTTAACTACCAGTCATTATCTCCTTATTCAGCTATTAGTAAGTTACATGTCCCCTGTGGTTGGTTTTATTTACTTTATAAATTTGTATCTTTTTCCTCAATAGAATGTAAAATGGGCATTCTCATCATGTTATACTTTTTGGACAGATGATACTGCCATGTTGTGGGGAGTAAAGTTCTACAATGACTTGCTTATGCAAGCCGGTCGATCTGGTAATGTTCAGTCAGAGCTACTTTTTCGAAAGGACAAGTCAACTTTTACCTTTGATAAAGGCTGGGCCTTCCCTCGGAGAATCTATTTCAATGGTGACAATTGCGTTATGCCGCCTCCAGATGCGTATCCATGGTTGCCTAATGCAGGTTCACGCCAGCTTACTTCGCTGCTTATACTAATGATAGCCTTCTTTTCTGCTTTGGCTTTCTTACATGGATATGCGTAGACTGTCGAGGTTCACTAAACGATGTGGTAACCTAACAAATTTTTTCGACTGGATCTGCTTGACCCGACTACATATTGGAAGCAAAGTGAAAAGTTTATGGGTATATGGGATGTTCGGCATTTCACTGGCTTCAAAATGGTGTGTTTTGTTTCAGTGCACAACGGTTCGTGCTAATACATTGGTGGATGAATTCACAGCTATTGTCACTTCTAGCTGTTGTACTTGTATGCAGTCCCTGTAATATTATCAATCTTGTTGGTAGAATTTCAATGGCTCGAGTACCATTACAACATAAATAAAAAGCAATAAAAAAGAAAACATTTGCACATAAATTTGAGGTAGATTTTTCTTGTTATTTGGTTATCTTACTTATCATAGACCACCACTTGCTCCATTTTTCATGACACAAAGCAATTTTGTTGTATAACTATGCTCCAGTTATCTGTCAAAATGTATCTGGGCTCAGAACTTCTGATGCTCTATTATTTCCTTCTGCTTCAAACGCCAAAAATTACCAGATATACACGAACAGGAAAATCAACGTAGAAATCAACATGGAGAAGAAGTGTGGGGATCCATGAGCAGAATTGGGCAGAAATGGGTATGTGTCTGGCGGGGGTACCATGCACTCATCGCCATTGAAGTAGACTTTCCGTGGAAATGCCCATCCCTGCTTGAAGGTGAAAGTGTTCTGGTCCTTCTGAAGAAGCACCTCAGATTGAAGATTTCCAAGTGGCCCTGCTTCCATTAATACGTCATTGTAGTCCTTCATGCCATAGAACATCCCTGTGTCATCTGCGTATCACATAGAAGGAATGTTAAATCAAAGTTTGTTTCTGACGCAATCTCATCGTGATAGAATTGTAAGATTTCCTGATACTCACTTATCGAGTCATAGGCAATGAGAGGTTTGTACTCGAAGCTAAAAACTTGCGTTACGTTGTTGAGATTCGGATGCTGTACAACGAGGGTCCAAGTCGAGTAGTTCTTCATGTAGTTGAAATTCGTGATCGCAATCTTGACACGCCAGTACTCCTTGTAGTTCACCTTCACATGCCAGTGCACTCGAACCGGGCACATATGGTGTGTGCATTGCAGAAGAGAGCTATTATCTTTCCGGGTTGTGTTTCCTACCGGCAATTGAAGAATTCTGGAATCGCCACTGCGTCAACACAATACATTTCATGACTTCGTTTCTCCAGTAAAAATCACTAATCTGGGAGACATTGGAGTCTGAGGTAATGGAAATGGTGGCTTACTTGACACAAGTGTCATTGTTTTGGCAACCGCACGCACAAGTTGGGCAGGGAGTGAGTATCTGATTGTAGAAAGATGAAAGAGATACACAACAACTTGGGTTTTTTCTTGCCATGAATTGTGAGTAAGTGCAGGTAACATTCCAAGTCACTGCATAAAAACAAGGATAGAGGTGAGCAGCCTGCTGCCTGCATTTCAAAAGACTGCTATACTGCAGTGGGAAAAGGAAAACTTACATAGGGCCTGAGTTCTTCGCAGACCATCAGGAGTAAGAAACTTGGTGGAAGGCACCATCTTTGGAGGGCCACAAGTGTACCCTGGTCCTGGACCTAACAAAGTGAAGCTCTTTGGAAGTTTCACTGTTTTATTTGAAGTACCGGATAATCCAACAGTAATCTGAAATTGAGAGACAGCAGCTGAAGGATCTTTGCCCCATGCTGCCACTACTCCACCTTTGCAACAATTACCGAATTGCTGGTTGAAAGGAGCACCGGGAAGCAAGTCCACAACTGCAGGGCTTCTCTTGCAGGAATGAGGTATATTTGCTTTGAACTTGGAGCAGTCGCCTTGTTCAACCGCTTGAGCACCATTGATGGACCATATGATTTCTTTCTTTGCCCATGTCCAGCCTATGGTCCATCCAGGTTTCATGAAGTGCCGGAACGTTTGGAAATTGAACAATGTTACAATTGCCTGGGAAGTTTTTTTGGCAGCGGAACCATCATCACAGCTCAATTTTAGCAATGTGTTGTATAGAATGATAAATTTAGCCATAATATCTGCTATTGATCTAATACTTACAATATAGCCATCTGTTGTCCAAGACATAATATCCCATTTTATTGTTACATTTCCAGTTGGATCCAAAGGATCATATGCACCTGCAATGACAACATAAGAGAGCTAGAATATCAGTAAGCAGAAGCAAGTTAAATCCAAGCACAAATGAAGAAGCTTAAACTTTACCTGAACAAGAAAAGAGCACAAGAAACAAGACAATAAAGAAGAGAAATCTCATTTTCATCAGGGCTACAATGTAGTTGTTATGTTACTGACTTTTCTACACAAAATCTTCTTTAAAATCAGTCTTCTCTAATTGTTTCAAGCTACAACTTCTTAGTGGCTACTGGGAAAGAATAATAAGCTATGTGTTCGAGATATATAGACTGAGCTACTGATCGTTAAAAACTGGGAACATTTTCATGGTTTTTTTTTTTTTTTTTTTTGAGAATAACATGTTAACATTTCTGATTCTATGTTGATGCGACAGGTATAGTTGTGACAACATGCAAACATCAAAATTCCTATGCATTCTTTGTTTCAAGACAGTGACTGATTTGCTTAGCACTTCTAATTTCATGCATGCGTAGCTGTGAATGAAAAATACTCTTCAACTATCTTTCTCTTTCTTTCCTCTTCGGGATAAAAATCATGAATTGGATCATATCAGGAAAATGTTCAATCCCCATCTTACAAGATTTAGAATACAATATCTTATCAGAAGGATATAGACAAAATGTGGTGTGAAAATGAAAAATACCCATCTGATATGATTGAGAATACAATATTCAATGTCTTGAAGGAGGCTTTACAATTACAACAAAATAGGGCGTGGGCGTGCCATACTTTTATATTTATAGCAGGAGACTAATTGTACGAAAGCAACATATTAATATATTATATATTCCCCCACATAGGTTCATTAAATTAATTTCTTACCCTATGCATGCAGCTTAATTAGCACAACCACCACATATTATGAATTTGAAGGCTACCACATGAAGGGAAATTTCCTATACGTGGAGATTCATACAAATGAGTTAGTTAAAGACTGCGATTTTGTAAAGCTAACAAGTAAATTTTCTTTCCTTGTCATGAACCACAGTGGTGTTATAATTTTATATTTTATTATAACAAAAACTAAAGAATTTGAGATTATAATTACAATAGTAATATATAGTATTTTGTGATTTTTTTTTTCGTTTTGGTTTTGTTTGTTTTCTTATGTGAATGGTTTATTTATTTTTAATTTAGTTATTACATTATGTGTTTAATAGAATTTAGAGTTGACAATTTATTTTAATCTACCTCTTATATGGTTATCGTGGTATCTAAAACTTATCTTGACATAGAGTTAGTATTCAATTTTACGAGATATTGTTTGGATTCATTATTTTTCTAAAAATTGATAGTCAAAGACTGAATTGAAGAATAGAAAAAAATTAAGGCCTAAGCAGAGAAATGAATAAGCCAGTAATGAAAACCGAGACAAGGAGGGAGAGAGAGAGAGAGAGAGAGAGGAAGAAAAATGGGTTGTTAGAGTCACATCGGACCGCTTACTACCACATGTGTTGCCTTATAGGGAAGAAGGCACCTCAATGATCCAAGAAGACACTAAATAGAGAACATAAGAAGTCCCATGCACTGCTCAAAAGGGGTAAGCCTTCCTCACGCCGCAACATGTGTGAAATATGCGCCAACACTTTTTTCTTATTCTTTCAATTTAGTCTCTCAATTTTTAAAATATCTTTGATTTAGTCCTTATTTTTTTTTCAATCTTGTTAATTTTCCCTTCTTTCATTTATAACCAAAATACAAGTCCATTGGAAACATACATGCATGAATGGAGGTATTGTTTCCATGTTATTTAAACCAAAAGATAGTGCTATCATATGCTCTTGGTATTAAATGCGTAAATACTCATACATGGAGAAGAAGACATTGTAATGCTAAAGATGGCGATGGATGCAAACACAAGAAAGCAAGATTCAAATTTAAGAGGTCCATCCGACATCATCTACGCACAAATACCAATCCAATAATAAAAAATTATTTAATCCTAAAAATCTCATCATAAAACACATCAAAGTCAATAATAAACCAAAATAATTATTCAAAAAAAATATTTAGGGTTCAAAATGAACCTTATAAGGTGGTAAAGAATGGACTAAGATGGCTAAGATAGTGGTTGGAATAATGGCAACAATGATAACGTGTGATAGTCATACATTGAATAGGGTCGTTTGGTAGTCAACGTTGCTATTGTACTGGCTCGCAAGATATGCCACTCCATCCTCTGTTGATTGGTATCAGTGATGTCAACCACTATTATATATGGAGGGAGATTGGAGACGAAGAAGTTTTGGTTTCTGTGTTTCTCTTTCTATTGTTTCTTTTTCAGTCAAATCTACTCATATAAGGGTTACATGACTTATATGATTGTGTAGTACTCATCAAAGGGAGAAAATGATGATGGTCTTATCAGAAATAGAGGTTAAAGAAAGAGAAATCAATGAGAGAAGTTTTGATGGAGAGAGGTTGTTTAGTGGTCGACATCGCTACTATTTTATAATTTGCCACTGATAATGGTGGCTACTAGTAACGTTGTGTTGCCAGCATGGTGATGATATCGGTGTGGTGAGAGGATATGGTGGCTATGGTTTATTTACGGTTTTTTTTTTATGGGAGAAAGGTAAGAGAAGATGAATAATGTTATTCTTTCATTTTTTTTTCTTCATTTCTCATCATACTTTCTCTTATCTCTTTCACTCTGTCTCAATTTTTTTCATGACGGCTATATTTTTTTTCTCCTTCTTACCCTCTCTTTTTTTACTCTTTTTAGTTAAAATCTTGTCATTTCCCCTTAATTACTTGAGAGCAAGGAGCCCAATTTCATTTTAGTCCCTTTTTTTCTTCTTGTTTTACACTTCACTCACTGGTCTTCTTTTTATAAAATTTAAACTGAGGAGAAGACTGGTGATGTGATCTTTGGGCGGTGCGTATGCGTCTCTTGGCGGTCAAACACTAGCTTCTGGGGCGGTATCCGAATCATCTCGATGACCTCTCTATCACTAGCTGACACGTGTTGTTAGGAGATGTCTTGTTTGGTGTTAGTGTCCTATTCTCTTTTCTCCTTTCTTTTCTCTTTCCTTCTTAGTTTCCGCGCTTGACCCCCAAAATTTTTAAAGTAGCCTCTCAATTTATTTTTTAATTAGATTTGATCTCTGTTTTCTTATTTCTATTTTTTTTTGGCTCTTTTGTTAAGTTTTGATTTTCTTCTATTTCATCATTCAATTCTAATTTGTCATTTGTTGTTTTTTCAACTTTTATCCTTATTCTTTTGATTTCTATTAATGATTTTGTACAATTTTTATTGGTTTTCAATGAATCCTTTAATCTAAATTTATGGTATATTATGTTTTGTTTTTTAATTTGGTCATTGTTCTTTTGATTTTTTTATCCTTTGTTAAAGTTGTGTTTCCTTTCGATTTCATCTTTCAATTAATTTTTTTTTTTGCTCTTTAATTTATTTTTTTTATTTTTATCCTTTCTCTTTGAATTGCTAATTTTGTTTTTGGTCCTTTTTTATAATTGGTTTTATTTCTATTTCATCGTTCAATGTTTGATTTGTTGGGGATTGAGTTTCATGTTTTTTCTATGTATGGTGCTTCTGGTCTAATGACTCAGGCCATGAGTTTTAAAAGTTAACGTCAATTTACATCTTTGTTTTTTTACTTATTTTTTTTTCGATTTCATCATTTGACATTAATTTTTTTTTAAAATATCTTTGAGGTTTTCTTTGATTTCTTTTCAATTGAGTTATTTTAATTTCAGAATTTGGATCACAGATTTAGTGGGTTAACCTGAATCACTCCTTATTACTTAGCCTTCTCGGGTTGATTCGAGCTTTGTTTTCTCTTTTTTTTTTTACCCAATTTCATCCTTCCAAAGGTTTTTTTTTCTATTGATACGGTTCATGTTTAACATTGGATTGGATTTCTTATAGTAAACATTTGATTATATGTGCAAGATTTAGATTTTAGAAAGTTAGTTACATAACCATAACTTATGATTTTGCTAGATGATGTATTGTATCGATCATGTTCCAAATAAATAAATAAATAAATAAATAAATAAAAGGGGTCAAAATAAATTGGCTCATATTAATAGTATGCTTGTGTGCATATGTGCATATAATGTCTTAACAAAAAAAAAAATAATATATTTATTGCTATATTTTATATAATTAATTTATTGAGTTATAAGTTTTAATAAATAAGAAAGATTTTTATATAGCATGTATTTAAAAAATTAATTATTATTTTAGATAGTTTTCTAGTTACTAATAAAGGCTTTATTTGAGTTACAAATGCAAATGATTTCAATGTAGTATATACTAGTATTTTGATCCATGCTTTGCCACATGTCAAATCATTTTTTTCCAACCTTAAAAAAAATACAAAGATGTTAGGAAGTAAAAAATTCGATACACACTTAACAAAACACTTTTAAAATATTTAAATGGTTATATATTTGTTGATATATTTTTTTAAAAAAAATATTTAGACAACGACATATGATTGATTCAGGCTAACCATGGTTAACCTCCAAAACCTGCGAGCCAGGGTATGGGACGATGATAACCTTAAGGAACTCATATTGAAACAAATTAGAAAGTCTAATTCTAATGAACCAAATATTGTAGGCCAAAAATTAAAAAAAATCAATTTAAGAAAAAGACCCAACAAAAGTGACTCAAGTAAACCTACATTGGTGGTCAGCGCTACACCGCGAGTCGAGCTTAATTTTTTTCGAATGTAAAAACAAAATGAATTTAAGGTGACACTAGAGTTTCTAAAGAAGAAGAAAAAAAAATTGAGAATCCAATCTCAACTAGGTTTAATAAAATCAATTAATTTAATAATATTAAAAAAGGCAATCCTAATTTAATAATATGAAAAATGAAGTAAACCCGGACAAATCTTCTAAACATAAGTTCATCACCCAAATTCATGATTTGTGAAATTCTGACCCATGCCCAATTAATAGGCCTATTTCCCAACCAAATTAATGTTGAATGATAAAATAAAAAAGTAATTAATTTTAAAAAGTTGTCAAAGAAAAAATTAGTAATTAAAAGAATGAGGACCAAACTTGATAGAAAAAACAAATTAAGGATGAAATCATAAAAAAATCAATTTTAAAAATCATCTTAATTAAAAAAAATAACGATAAAAAGAATGTGAACCAAATTTGAGAGATGAAAAAAATTTAAGGAGGATGAAATTAAAAACAATTTTCAATTGAAATAATTTATACAAATAAAAAAATTACAACTAAAAGAATATGGACTAAATCTGAAGGAAAAACAAATTGAAGGGTTATTGTGAAGTTTTTAGGGGCAACGCACAATTCAAGGAGAGAGAGAGAAAAAAGAAAAAAAATTCAATCAATGCCAAACTGTCGAGTATTACAATACATGCACCACTCAAAGAGGCAGGCACTGCTGATACCAATAAAAAAATTACCAAGGAAGATCTTTTTGGCCACCTTAAACTGCCATGCATGTCACTTGAATATAGCAGGGCGGTTAACACGCTGGTGCTTGCAACCTACTTTTTTCTTTTGTTTTTTTATATTGATTATAATATCAAATTACCTCTAGGTTTACCTCATAATAACAAAAATCAATGTAAAAGTATAAAAAATCTTATTGAGTCTTGTTTTAAAAATTTTAAATCTAAGGATAATATGGTAATTTCACTGTGTTTTAAAAGTTAGAATTCTAAAAAAGCCCTTGTAAGGTAATTGAGTGTTTTTTTTTTTCTTTTAGAGATATTTAAGTCATTTTACTATGCACAAAAATATAAAAAAGACCACACTGCCCCAAATTAATTCAAGAATAATTAATGGACACCGTGAAAAAACTCATTTACTCTCCAAGATTAGTTCATTAATTTTCTTGATTAAGAATAAAGCTGTAATTTCACTGTTTCAATCAATAGTAAATTACATATTGTCTATAGTACTTTGTCCACGACAATTAAGTTTTGTTAATTATTAGCTTAAATTTCTTGTTTTAAAATTTTGTGCATCTTATTTAAGTAAAAAAGAAAAACCATTTTGCTATACATTTGTTTTCTAATATAAACGATTTTAATGAACATTAAATGTATAAATTAAATCAAATGAGAAACCATTTATTATAGTTAAAAACATTTTAATTCATAAGTATTTATAGGATGCTAATTTATAACTTTATGGGGCATAATTGAAAAATATATATAAACTATAGGGAACAATATAAAATTTGGGGATTGTAGCCCCCACTTGTTCTTCTGATAAGACTCGGTATGGAGTCTGACATAATTTAAACCCGGATTATTAGGTAGTTTAGTCAATTGCGAATCAAGTAGTCAACTCAAATATATTATTTTTATTTAAAATGATGTTGTTTTAATTTTTTTAATTATTAGTTTTAATATACACAGGTTTTACAAAATTAATATGTTATAAGACAATTCATTTAAAATTTAATCAAATCAATATAAAAAAATGGTTCAAAATAAAATCAAACTTGGAAAGCTTCCAGTCACTGAATAAACAAGCTAATCCACCGAATTTAATAATCATGGTGTCGTTGTGTCTAATTAGACCAAGATTCACTCCTACCTTCCATCCTTGATAAAAGGAATCCCCTTCTCCCTTCTTCCGAGCATATGGATTCCAATCTTAATTGACAGCTGTCTCGAATTGATTAGGAGTATGTTTGTACTTTATTGAACCTGTATCGAGAAAGTGCAACCTCAAATTCCTCGTTAAAAAAAGTCAAAGATACCAGAATTGACTAGAAAAAGAAATAATTTAATAAAAAAAACTTTGAAACTCCACTAATTTATATTTAATTTTATCAACTAAAATATATACCATGATATTCAAATTTATGACAGTTTAGGCTATATTATAAAATTAATTAATTTATTTAAACAATTAAATTTTCAAAATATAATTTATATAACTTTTTAAAACAATTTATTCTCGCAAAAGAAAGAAAATGATATAACTAAGAATGACTCGCATGTCTTTGTGCCTGGATTCCCTTTACTTCTTTGGAGAAAACAAGTTAACCATGAAACAGGCAATAATAGCGTTTAGATTAGAAGAAATAAAATCTAAAATGTAAATTTTAGGCAAGAATTCCAATCCATAAATAATTTCCGAAATGGGAACACAGATTAAAAAGAAAAAGAAGCTCAAGCTCGTCAACAGATCCATCGGGTCATGGAAAGTTCCAAATTTAGCAAAACAAGAGGCTAGTGCCCCTGGTTTCATCGTGTAAAAGTCATCGTTAATTCTCAGCCCACTGAAATCTGCAGTCCAGAATATACCTTACATTGCTGGTCAAGTCATTCTCCTCAGCTGGAGCTGGCTAAAGTTATGACATGGCACTATATATATAAACAAAATAATAGCACCTCTGCCTGTGAGTTCAATACAGCAGTTGGCTTATTTCTTGAAGTCCAAGGAGAACATTAAAACATTAGCAGCTTTGCATATAGGAGCAAAAGCCTTCCAATGGGGCGTTGGATGAGGCCAGAGGTAAGCAAGCATCACCACCACCATTTTCAAGGGGCTTCAACTATTTTATAATTCTGTAAAGATCATGGGCTAAAATGGGCTATAGCAGCAGTACCATCTGGGCTAGTTTCTCTTTGACTGATATTTGATCTTCTTGCATCTCATGGGCTTAAGTGTTTTGTGCTGCCAGGTCTACCCGCTATTGGCTGCAATGACCTGTGTAACAAGTTTGTGCATCTTTCAGCTTACAAGGAACGTCTTCCTGAACCCTGATGTCAGGTACACTAAATTCTTACACTCACAGAAATATTCTATTTTTCACTTTGTTGATCGTTTTTCCTTTGCTGGAATTGATTAACAGAATCAACAAAGCAAAACGTAGCATGGGAGTGCTAGGAAACAATGAGGAAGGAGAGAGGTATGCTGAGCATGGCCTGCGCAGATTCTTGAGAACTCGCCCACCTGAAATCATGCCTACCATCAACCACTTCTTTACTGAAAATAAATGAATCAAGATCAGCTTAAATCTTAATCCCCCTGAAGCTAGCTTGGATTATTGGTTATATGATAATCATAGCTCGTAACTTACTTTTTTTTTATTTACAGCGTGTGAAATTGAATTTGTGGTTGTTATAAATGTTATGATACATAGTGGTTTTGGAATTTGCTTCATTTTGCTAGAGTTTTCAATAATGAAATTTAAACAACATTTTTTATTCAAGAATTCTTCCTTTCATTGGCGAGGCCAATGTTATCAGAATTCGAAACATCTATCTAATAACACCTTCAATCTTGAGTTTTTATTATGGATATACAATGATAGGGTTCAAAAGAGAAGAAAAAGTGGAGTACAAGTTTGTGTTAAGTCTATGAACTTGGTTTGACCCTTTTGGGTTTGTCAAACCAAGTTCACCATGGAGCTTGGTTTGGCTAGGTCAAACTAAACCCAACCGAGTCTATTTTGGGCTCAATTTAACACATTCAAGTTTAATTTGATTTTTTTTGTTCAGTTTGATCTATTTGAGCTCAGTTTGACCAAACATAGGGTTTGGTTTGACTTTGGTCAAACTGAGCTCATTTTAGGCTCTGTTTAACTCTTTTTGGATAGGACCAAGTCTAACTTGAGTTTGGATTTGACCTAGTCAAACCAAACCCTACTGAGCCCACTTTCAGCTTAGTTTGGCTCCTTTTAGACTTGGTTCATTTTGACTTTTCGGTCTTTTCCTTCCTTTTATTCCTAATTTATTATTATTTATATCGACAACTCATATATTGAGGAGGATGTCACATTGTTCGGACTACATCTTTATATACATTTCATTTGCGTCATTCGGCTGTTATGACATAATGCATACATATGAATTGGTGCTCTTATCTCAATTATCTATAATTCATACAAATAAATCAAACAATCTCAACCCCTTTAATCTTTATTATAGTTTTCTTTTCTATTCTTTCAATTAACACATTATTCAATGATTTTTTATGCTTGCTAACCTCAATATAACATAAAAAATCCATCTAAACTTTCATTCATTCAAACACAAAACTTACATAACACTTCCATATGCAAAACACATCAAATCTCATTAATAATTCAATCAAGCTCAAATTATAGTTTCTTACCATTTAGGTACAATAAATTGAGAGACTAAAAACAAGGAAAAATCAATTTTAATCACTTCTATTTCGTTTCTTTTTTTTTTCTTCAAAATCAACCTCTCTAGCTAAGTAAACCCTTTAAATCCTTCAATTTTTCTTACTTAGATCTCTTCCCAACTCTCTTCGATCCTTTAATCTAACTCTCTTTGGTGTTTTTAGCAAAGCTTTTCCAAAGATTATGCTCAAATCTCCTCTTCTTTTTTTTATGGTTTAGCTGGCCAACTTGGTTTCCTTAGAAAGCCAAATTTTCTATTTATATGTCCCTCATAGTTCATATTTATGACATTGCTATTGTTCTTTAGTTTTGTTATTTGTTTGTTTAACTAGGTATCCTGCATCCACCTATTTTTAAAACTTACAGTACCTTAAAGTTTTATTCTATAAAACTACATTTCTAATCATTTAGTACACACACACACATAACTTTTTTTATCATTTACTTTTATAATCAGGTTAAATTTCCAAAACTTCACTAACACTGTAATATTTTAACCAAGGTTTTTACATGTCTTATCCTACGAGTGTGTGGGAAATTTGTTCTTTTCTTGAACATGTAAGTTTATATCCAATATTTATCAAGGACTTTTAAAAAATAACATTACCCCTATGCAAATTGTTGGAAAAGGATGGAAATTTCACGTTTGGGTTGAAAATTTCTTCTCTTTTGTTAATATTTGAAGCTCTTTCCTAGTAAGTCACATTCTTATCAGAGATGTTTGTTATTACTAATATCTTTAATCATGGTGTAACACAAACTCAAATTTTAAAAACAAACAAAGTGATCAAAGTGAATGGGTAAGGCTTGAAACCTTTTTATAAAGGTTTAAGAAAGGTATTGTGATGAAAGTTAATTTGATCACTCCTTAGAAATTGGCATGAAGTTGAGCCAAAGACAATAAACAAAGACGCTTATTAGGATGCAACCCAATATACAAAAACCATGCTTGGATGTTTTTCCTTTGCATGTGTGATTTACTTTACTTTGGGTATGAGTACTTGTTTTTAATAATAATAAAAAAAGTTCTATTGAATTTTTATTTCACTGCCCAAGTGTTTGATTTTATCTTTTGGTCTACTCATTGTTGATGAGAATATATGTATTATAAGTTCGAACTAGTTAATTTGATAAAGGTATAAACTTAATGAATGGACTTACTTATAATATTTGATGCTTAATTGGTTTAGGGAAGGATTTTAAAAGTATATCATGTTGACTTAGTATATGATTTTACAATTTCTGAGCTTTGAGCCTTCAACATGATTATGTGATGAATTTTGTTCATTCAAATATTATGTATTTTGAGAACTTGCTTAATATCTTATTGAAACTACATTTACATTACATATGTGCATGAACATGATAAGGGCTTGTAGGAATTTAACCATTTTGAACCTAAAAAGCTAACTTTTTTGCATGTTATCCATTACTGAACCCTTTTGAGCTTATTTATCTTTTCTTTTATTTACCTATGTTTTATGAGCCTTAAATTTTCATTTTGTTTCCTATTCTCTGGCGAAAGACTAGTAGAACATATGCATGATGTTTATATGGGTTTATGGTTTGAAATTTTGAGAAAAAAATGGTTATGTGATGGAGTTTAGTGTTGAATTTGGGTATGATCATTTTTAGCCAAATAAAAAAGGAAAAGGAAGAAAAGAAAAAACCAAAACATGATGGTGCTAGAAGAAATAAATGAAAATATCTCCTTTATGATTTTGATGAGAATATAATATGGGAATTTGAAATTGAAAAAAGCAAAGTAATTGTGCTTTTATGATAATGAATTCATGTGTTGTGATAATTATATGATGTTGAGTTCATTATTTTTATGCTCTATTAGATTCTTTGATTATTAACCTTTTCTTTGTCTTTCTTTTACCGCACCTTAATCAAAACCTCATTACAACCTTGAATAAATATCCTTTGATTCATGTGTTGCATGTAATACTTAATAGTGCAAATAAAATCGAAGAGCAAGTATATGATAAATTATAATATTGAATGACTTTAGATATAAACAAATACACCATAAAAAACTTGAGTGTTAGAATGTATACAAATGGGAGGAATTATTATTTTTGTATGGCATGCATTTCATTTAAGTTTCAAAAGTTAAAAAAGGTTTGAAAGTTGCATTGTGAATAAATTTATGAAGTTTTATGCTCTAAACTCTTTAAATTGTTTCTTGCCCATAATTCTTGTACTCTTTAATGTTGTAGGGATATTTGTTATTAGAATCAAATTAGTCTAAGAAAACCTTAAAGTAATATGGTTAGGAATTTGTTATTAACCAGAAATCTTCTTTACCTCCTTACACACATATAATCGATCCTAACCTCTAAAAAAAATGGGATCATGTTTAGAATATAGGAGAAGAGAATGATGGTTCTATTTTTTTTTTTACCTTTTTTTTTCTAAATTTATGACAAGCTTAGTTTTTCATTTTAAGAGGTTAATACTCTTGAATTTTAAATTATCATGAGGATTTGTGCTTAAAATTAATCTATATCTGATTGTGATATATGAATATCTTATGTTTTTCTATGATTAAATTTAATGATTAATGACTAAAATTCTATATGATGCGCCATATATGTTTTCGGTTTGAAATCTATTTCTTGTGATTAGTTTATGACAGATTCATGACTAATTAAATTAAGTAGCAGAAGTATCTAATTTTTTAACCCATGTTTGATTATTTGTTAGTTGAAAAATATAAATTTTGATTACATCAACTCTCCATGCATGTTTAATTATCATGAATCAATTGCACTTATCTTGATCTCAATATTGTCATGTATTTAAGTATTGCATGCTTAATGGGGATTATTATGTGATAGGGGTTAATTGATGCACGAGTGCTAGGTTAACTAAAAAACAAGGATAAGTATAAAAACTTGTTTTTCATTGTTGATTTATTTAAGATAACAAATCCGATTAGAAAACGCATTGAAATTCTATGATTGATGTTTAATTATCCTTGGGGAATATTTCTTATAAAAAACATTTTCTTTGTTTTTTTACACTCTACCAATTTTCCTCTTATATTTTAGAATTGATTTCTTTTGTTTTCTTAGCTTTCTAAGTTATTTTAGTTTTTAGATCATAAACAAAATCCTCTTTTTACTTACTTATCATTTAAAGTATATATAGTGCATCTTACTTAGTTTATTTTAATTTAAACTTAAATAGCTTATCTTAATTGAGTAATTAAACTCTAATTCTATACTGTAAATCATTAATTTCAAGAGTTTAAATGTGCACAACTTTGACAATCATCATATAGCTCGGATTGCATCAGAAACTAAATAAAAACCTCAACTAATGACAAGATTCCCTTCAAGTTGGTGCGTATATGTGACTTATGCTAAACTTGACAAGTGAGTCATAGATGATTTTACTTCCTTTGTCATTGAGAAGTGATATAAGCAACATATGGTAAATCAAGTTGTGTGGTAGTAATAACTCAAGCAATAACCACACATGGTAAAAACAAAGGCATAAATAATAATCCAAATATCAATAATCCAGAGATCAACTCAAGTACTAAAACTTGAGATCGTTAAATTGCAATAAATTACAGTAGGATTTGTGCTCATCTTACAAAGGAAAATATAAACAATGGCATACTGGACAATGACAGTCCAAAGGTCAATTGCCAAAGAAACAATGATAAACTGAATATCAATAATCCAGGGGGAAATTATCGAATCAAGGTAACATATCATCATCCTAAAAACTACAATATAATATGGCACCAGTCTCTTCATAACAGTACCGAAATAAGCAGAAACGAAGAAATCACCATGACATCCCTGTTTGTTCAAACTTCTGGTGGTTAATGGAACCACTAATACCAAGCTCTTCATGGCTCCTTTCTCCATGATAATATCCTTTGAAATTCAAGAAACAAGTGTGCTCAAGTTATTCTCCAACAACATCATCATGCACATCAATGAAGAATTTGGTTGGTTGGAAACAAGCCAACACCCTATCAACTAACTGGTTCAGGATCACATCTTTCAGATTATATCTTGCACCTTTAAAGCTTACAAAACTGAAACCATCTTCTAGAGTAAAATGGATATGATACTCTTTTTTGAACTTAAAGGTAAATTGTTGGAACATAGCTTTATCAAAATCTCTACCACCCAAGGAATGATCAAATGAATGAGCCAAGATCTTAAGTTTATCTTTCTTGAGCAGTGTATACTTACATTTTTACATGTCCAACATCAATAAAAGCAATATTCAACAAGTTATTCTCAGACAAATCCATCTTGCAAATACCATAAACCAAAGTTGTAGTTACGGTCTCATACATCAAATAAAGGGGATGCATCTAGAATATCCCTTCTATATACTAGAATACCAATACAACAATCTACCACTAGTGTATATAGATTTTTCTCGACTATGATTTTTAAATCTAACAACAATGTCTCAAGACTTGGGTAGGTATAGATGTCCTCATCTCACCCAAATACTATTCATGAATTAAAGGAAATCCATCGAGACCTTCAATGGTTGTAAAAGACAATGATCACAAATCCCTTTGCAATTAAGGATTAGAAATGGATGCTCAATATTAAATATGTGAAATACAAATTTTAGGGTTCATCATTGTCAAGGTAAGCCTTTGCAATCCTGATAAATCGCTAATTATCACTAAAACATACAAAAGAGGGAGTCTCACACTTTGACTCATCACAAGAGATTTGGAGTTATAGAGAAACCAATGTCAGAAAAAAGATCACTATAAGTGAGTTCAAAATTGAGAACTAGAGAACACGGGCACGTTTAATCTTCAAGTAAGCATATGCCAACCACCCTACTTACAACGGACTATTTTGTTGCAGATCCCATCGAAAATGCCTAAACCTTTTGTAACTTTTTGATGAAATGAAAGAGAACATTGCTGATAAAATTACCGATGAAAATATGATTATGTCAATAATTTTGTTGGCATTTCACACTTGTTTTTAGTGTTGTTTCTTTGTTATTATCCCAAATGCATTTTTTTTATTAACCCTAAACTCACAATAACAAAAACAACAACAAATCTGATGTATTATAAACAGAATTTCATACAAACAATAATTATGTTAAATTGAATTCCATACATATTAAAAAAAAACAGATTAAAATTCCTAACAAGGTGGAGGGTGAGAAAATGATCATGAATTGGAAGCTTTTGGAGAAGGAAGAAAATATAAAGCCAAATATACACGTATTTGCTTTCATTTTCTATTACTTTCTTGTTTGATACATGCTCTTATTTCTTCTTTTAGTTTTACCCTCATTTCTACTTTTATATTGGACAACTTAACAACCAATTGTTCCTAAACCCTGTTTTAGACCATTTCCTCAATGATAAGTGATGTATGGCTTGGGCTAGAATGTTATATGCCTAACATTTAAACATAATGGCCTACCTTTATATCTTGGACTGATGCCATATGTATACCATAAACCAGATTTCTCTTAGGTCCATTAGTTGCTTCAACCTCCAACCATAATTAAGGGAGGATGAGTGTAACTATTTTCTCCATATTTCACAATCATGCTAGTGTTATTTATATATCCTAAAAAAACATGTAAAAAACTAAGATTTATATTAATGATGCAAATAAAAATTAGTAAGGTAATTAAAATTATCCAAAAATTAATGTTTTTTTTTTGGTAGAAAGAAGAAGAAGGGGGGAAGAGAGAGCTATTGGAGTTTAATTCATTTAAATCTACCAATGGAATGTATATTGATAATTTTGTTGGAAAATACTGACTCGTCAAATTTTCGATGAAATTGCCAATGAAATTTTTATTTTTTTATTTTTTTTCTATTTCTTTGTAAATTCCATATGACATTACCAATGGAGCATATTCCATTACTATTTACATAAAAAAATTACCAACAAAATATTTTTTGTCGGCGTTTCTATTGTTATATGCTAGTTTTCTAGAAGTTTAAAAACTAAGAGTAAAAACAGAATATCAAACCTGCTCTGATATCATGTTAAATTTAAATATCGAGAATAAAAAATAATAATAACAAAGAAGAAAAATTAAGAACATAAAATAAATATAGAAACATGCAGCTTAATATAGTGATTAAATCTTATTATTGTTGTGTTTATTTCTCGCCTCAAGAAGGCCTTTTATAGTGTTACAGCATAGTAGTTACCTAGCTATATTAAAAAAATTCTAAATAAAAAATAGTTGGTTTAACATCAATTCCTATGATACAAGAAAACTAAATAGAAAAACTCAACTAGCTAACAATATGATCTTGAGAGGGCATCTTGAACAATATCTTTGGAGGGCATCGTGAAATGAAATTGAAAACTATTCTGTAACCAAGCCAAAACTAACCCAATAGTTATCACTGATTTTGCTCATGTAATTTTGTGAAATTTTGTTCATCGCCAAACAAATAAGGCCTAAAGATTGGCATAATATATCTACTTATTTACGTAAATGCTATTTGAAACCATACCTATCAAAAACATTAAACTTGTAAAAATTATTTCGATAATATTTTTAGGATAAAGTATGTATTTATCCTTATAGTTTATGCTAATTGTCAAAGAACTATCTCAACCTAAAAGTTAAAGCTGTTAGGTGAAGTCCCATGATATGATTTATATTATTTTCTAACATACCTCCTCAAGTGAAAGCTCTTTGGGCTTAAAACTTGTACAAATCCTCATTACTCTGTGCTTAATTTTTATTAAATAAATAGGGATAGTGAGATTCGAACTCATGATCACTTGGTCATCAAGGCTGTAAATATCATGTCAAAGAACCATCTCAACCTAAAAATTTAAATTATTAGATGAAATTCTATGATATGATTTATATTATTCTGTAACACTAACATTCATCTTCAATCGATGTTGTTGTTTAAGTTATCTCATTTTTTTCTTTTTTATTCTTAACTCGTGAGAGTGTAGAAAATTTGCTCATACGAGATGATGGAGACATATTCCGTCTTGGATCTCTAGTACTCTTTGTAAAATGTTTGATAATGGCCCCTAATCCTTCAAATTTAACATCCACACTGTCTGACCCGTGCTCACGCCTTATATACGTGACCTTCCTGCAGAGGCGTTCATGATGGAGGGGCAGAATCAGCGGAGGGGATTTTTGAGTCCTTGATTTCGAGCGGAGATGATGGAGGGTGTGCTTTTGATGACACAAGGGGTACTTATTCCTACGCAACAATCGGATTTCAAGCCATGAAGGTGTTTTTTTTTTCCTTAGGAATTTGATTTGTTGTTGTTGTTTTGATCAATATCGAACCCTAAAATAAATTGGAATCACAAGAAAGTGGAATTAGGAATCTTGACAATGATCTTCCATCAAAGATTTTGGGTTTTTTTTTCTATTTGATTTTATGGAGCGAGAGGAGACTAGAAGCAATGTTTGTTGGAGAGGATAAAAATTTATTTACAAGCGACCGCCTGGGACTCTTCCCTTTTCTATTCTAAAACATTTATTTATTTTTATTTTTTTGTATGAGCTATCGTATGGTACCAAGTGCCAACTAATAAAAGAATTAACAAAACCATTTAAATAAAATTAAAAAAGGAGGAAAATTTATATGCTTAAATAAATAAAAAAACAGAAAAAGTTTCGAACACTAAAAATACAATAATCTCGATTTTATTTAGATGCAAATAAGGTGACTTTCAAGTTACCGTGGTAGGCACCTAGCTTGTGGCCATATTTCAACATCATTGTCATTGAATAGATGGCCAACTCCTCCTCATGTGTTGCTTTCCGAGAGTACTACTGTCTAGTTCCGAGCAGAGTTTTGTGAAGCTTCCTTTGCTTTCTCAGCCAAAACAAAACAAGGAAAGCTCACCACTACTTTTCCAAGAAAAACAGAGAAACAAAAGCCAGACACATTTAGAGTACTATATATATATATGTCTGGCCTCTTTACGTTCCTTTATTCTCCCAATGAATAATATCCTTTCTTTTCCCAACATGGTTTTTTCTCAAAACTTGCTTTTGATCATCACAGCTTCAGTGGCGGCGCTTGTTGGTGTTGCTGCAGCTTGCTCAAATGGAGAATGCAGGGTTTGCTACAGCTTGATCTTTCTTCTCGGTTTGCTTTTTTTTTTTTTTTGGTTTTTAATTTAACTTTTGTTTTAATGTTTAGCTGCATGATGAATGTTCATCGAATCAAGATTGTGAAGCTGGACTCTATTGCCTCGCTTGCCCGCTAGGGTTTCCAGGCACTAGATGTGTTAGATCAACCATCACAGACCAATTCAAGCTTCTGGTGATTCTCTAACTCTGTTGCTTAATTTTTCTTTTGTTAGTAGGCATCTTGTTCATGTGAAAATTGGAGTGGAAAATGTTGTCTGTCAAGAAAGAGTTTCTTTTCATGCAATTTCTAGGAAGGTCATCTTTCACGATAATGGGTGATTAGGAGTGTTGTTTTTAAAGTATTTTTTATTTTAAAATAAATTAAAATAATATTTTTTATTTTAAAAAATTAATTTTTATATTACTATATTAAAATAATTTAAAATTTTAAAAAAATTAATTTAAAACAAAAATAATAAATAATGAAGGATTAAAACGATTTCACACTGCAACCCCGTAATTTGTACGATTTAGGATGGTTTGAGTACGGCTGAAATTGGAATGGGAGGGCCTGACTAGGCCCTGGCCCATTTAAACGTCTTGATTTAAAACAAAAGGTTGTTGACTTTGCATTGGGCAAATGTTATTACATCAAATTCATGTATTTTTTGTGTTCAAACCCGATATTGTACAATCCGGTTCAAATTAAACCACTTGTTTGTAACATCCATTCCTACTTCAACTATTACTGATAAACTAAAACACATTAAATTAAGAGAAACTAAAAGGTAGATGTTTTTGTCGAGCAATAGATATCGTAGCTCTAGAATTACTTACAATGTGGTTTGAAGAATGAAATTACTAATTGTCCTTTGTAATAATTTTTTTTTACCTACAATAGGGGTAATATAATTTTTCATTATTTTATAATTAAATTATTCTTGAAAATAAAATATCAATGAATTGACATGTAGGGTTTTTATTTATGGACTTCATATCTTTTTAAGTATAGGTAAATGATTAAATTATCATTGGAATTAAAATTTCTTTAACCGGTGCTTAGGGGTTTTTTTATATTTTCATCATGGTTTTTTGTTGTAATTAGGTTGACAAAGAGCCAATTTAGTATTTTAATAAACATAAAATATTTTTTAAAAAATGACTTGTGCATTACACGCAATCAAGAGTAGGGAGTGTCCTTGCTCCTTGGGCAGTGCGTGAGAGGTCGTCTGACTGCCAAACAATGGTTTCTAAGGTAGCGTTTGAATTGTCTCGATGACCCTTCCATTTCAGGGTGACACATGTTCATTAGACCTTTAGTTTGGTGCCGATGATATTTTTTCCCCCTTTCTTTTCTCTCAGCTCCTTAAATTCCGCGATGGCCTTCTAATTTTTTATAACTACCCTTCAATTTGTTTTTCCTTCAGCTTTGATCCATCTTCATTTTATTACTATTTATTTAATTTGAAATAATTTATAAAATTAAAATTTCTTTTCAATTTCATCCTCCCTCTATTTTCTTCATTTATTAGATATAGTCCTTGTTCTTTTGATTGCCCTTTGTTTCATTTTAGATAATTTTTAAAATTAATTTGTTTTTCATTATTTCTTTCTCTTTCAGTTTTTTCCTATTAAATTTTATCTTCATCATTTTGATTTCTATATTTTTTACTTTGATAAATTTTTTAAATTAATTTTTTTATTACATCCTTAATATTAGTTTAAAGATAGTCAATAACCTTGGATGTCGTTTGTGATAGGTTATGAACTGAGGCTGAATGATGATTATATATACAATAAAGCAACAATTTGGTTTCCTAACGACTAATACACAAAATAATTTGTGTTTCTTTTCCCTCTTTCTTATTAATAGAACAATTCTTTGCCTTTCAACAAATATGCATTTTTGGCGACTCACAATGCCTATGCTATCGATGGATACCCATCTCACACTAGAGTTCCTCGAATCACATTTACCAATCAAGAAGACAGCATCATGGATCAGCTAAATGTAAATGTTTCTTTCGTGTTTAAATGTGCTTTTTCCATGCTAGAACAATATCTTTTATTGTCAATTAACAAGTGCCATTAATTATTTGACTACAGAATGGAGCTCGAGCCTTGCTGCTTGATACCTATGATTTTCGTGGAGATGTATGGTTATGCCATTCATTTAAAGGACAATGTCATAACTATACTGCATTTGTATGGACATTTTATTCCCTACTAATTAAGTTATGTGAGATTTTTTTCCCTTTATTTTCTCTATAGTGTGAAAATGTTTGTGTTTGCCACTAGTAGGGTCCAGCTATTGACACTCTAAGGGAAATTGAAGCTTTCTTATCCACACATCCAGCAGAGATTGTTACGATAATCTTAGAAGATTATGTTCGAGCCCCAAATGGATTGACCAAGGTCTTCACTGATGCTGGCTTGATGAAATATTGGTTTCCTGTGACAGACATGCCCAAAGATGGTCAAGATTGGCCATTAGTTAATGACATGGTCCAGAACAACCAAAGGCTACTTGTTTTCACTTCAATTCAATCCAAGGAAGCAAGTGAAGGCATTGCTTACCAATGGAATTACATGGTTGAAAATCAGTGTAAGAAATATCAAAAAATGTTAATAATTCTTTCAATTTTTTACTTTTTTATAACCTTGTAGAATTTGTTATACAATATGCATACAATTGTTTTTGGCAGATGGGAATATAGGCATGAAAGCAGGAAGTTGTACTAATAGAAAGGAGTCACCTCCTCTTAATGACAAGAGTAGATCATTGGTGATGGTAAATTACTTTAGATGTATTCCTATAAAGAAACTCTCTTGTGAAGATAACTCAAGGAATCTCATAAACATGCTTCATACCTGTAATGGTGCTGCTGCCAATAGATGGGCAAATTTTGTTGCTGTAGATTATTACAAGGTATATATATCACTTGCAAATTATCTTCAAATTCTCCTACAATTACATTTCCTCTCATTTACCCAGAAGTCTCGAGATCCAACCTCTTCTTAGTAACAAGAGGAAGAATAATAATAATAAAAATTCCCCTACAATTATGTTCATTCAATATTTCTGTCGATTAGATCATTAGTAATAAAATAGAAGAAATCTAGAGTAACAAAAAAAAAAGTGGCATGTTTTTTTTTTTTTTTTTGCTGCAGAGAAGTGACGGAGGAGGATCATTTCAAGCTGTGGACCTGTTAAATGGGAAGCTATTATGTGGGTGTGATGATATCCATGCATGTGTGGTAAGTAATAATTGGGATTAAGTGTTTTAACATTTACCGTATCAAAATAATGTTATGCTTGCCATTACTAATCAACTTATTCTTATTGTTCTGTGTCTTATGGAAAATGGGGCATGGTCAAATTAATGCATCAAATCTCCTACCCAAATCGAGTTTTTGCACAATAATATGATCCTAATTCGTGAAAAATTCACTAACAATATTATGCATTTTCTTCTACTTGCAGTGTAAAACCCTGAGAAACACACTTATATATATATATATATATATATATGGGGTGAGTATAATAATAATAGTGCAATTAAATAAAAAACAAGAAGAGAGTCGGCAACCCACACAAAAAGAAAAAAGATATTTGGAGATCTAAAAGGGAAGAAACAAAGAGGGAAAGACCAGACTTAAAAGGTATAATAAATGAGGGATAGAAAAAAAAGGGGGGGGGGAGAAGAAAGCTACCATCCTTTAAAGGAGGAGAGCTAACAACAAAAAAGAAAGAAAAAGGGAGAAGAAGAGTCATTCACTGCCTCTTCATTTTTTCTCAAGAAGAAACAAGGAGAACCACATGCAATCCACCATATGAGAGGAAACTAGAAGGGTGAGGGAAGATTTAAACATAAAAAGACAAGACAAGAGAAGAAGAAAGCCAAGAAAGAGCTAATGACAGAAAAGGAAGAGAAGAAGAACAACCGAAACATTTGAGGGAGAAGGGGTTCCAAGGAGCAGAAAACACAACTAGGACAAATCTAAGACCTTTCTAGAGCAATTTCAAACATTCTAGGTAAGTTGCATGCAAGAAAACAACAACCCTAGGTTAAGTTTTTGAGAAAATCTCGGGGTAAGTTAAGGTAAGGATGAGCGTGGAGGAGAGGTAAAGAAAGACTAAGTGATATTCTTGACCCAACTAAAGGATAAAGAAACTAGAGGAAGGTTTGCAGACCTTCAGCCAAATATGAACAAAGAGGGAGCAGAAATATGTTGATACTAATTAAGCATGCATGTTGAGAGATAATGTTGAATTTCATAAAATTATGATATGCTGATATTTGAAAACATATGAACAACCTTGTTACACATATTCTTGTGAAGCCTAATCCCTAAATGAACTATGTCTTTATGTGTGATTGTTAACGTGAGAAAATGATGAAATTCTATGGGTAATAGTGGTTCAATTTCAAATAAGGTTTATTTTTTTTTAAGTCAGGACATGCTGCTACACATTTTACAAGGGGGGAATAAATTATATTCTTAACGTGGTTAAATTTCACCATTTTGTTAACTTGGCCGAATCTGCCAGCAGGGGTGACAACTCGACATCCCCTCAAATGTTTACCTATATCTAGAGCTCTAGAGCTCCAAATTGAGCTAGGTCGGACTCGTTGGAAAGTTAACATCTTAGACTATAACTTCTATGGGGGCTATACTTCATATTATGCCTTTATCCATGTCAATTCCTGGGCATACATTAATTAACATAACAACCCAGATTTTCTCCCTGTTTGGGTGTTCAGCACATAAACCATCTTTTTCAGGCATTTCTTTTCCTTCTTTCATCAGTGATGTTTGTTATGACTGCTAATGAATAGAAATCCTAAAAGATAATAATGGGAGGGTAAATGTAAAAATAATGGTAAAAGAGAAATGAATGTTGTCACCATTTCTATTACTATGTTGTGAAATGTGATTGAGAATTGAATAATGGTTTTCCCAGATTGGGAAAAAGGTGGCACGATGATGTACTCTTGATGAAATTTAGGATCTTTATGAAATGAAAAATAATGGTGATCCTTAGAAGAATAAGTAGGGATATAATCATAGACGACAAATTAATAATTCAAGAGCCATTTTTGTGTATTGACTAGTGTATGATTAAATATATATGCATGTATTGTGTAAATTTCCCTTTTCTATTTTATTGTATGCGTATTTTATTTATTCTAAAAATTATAAATTGCAGGTCCTTCCCACTCATGTCAGGAGTAGCATTTAGGTCCCCTAGTTTTCTTTTGCATGAATTAGGAATGTAAGAATTACCGATGTATTTTGTTCTTAAGTGACCATGTAACTCAGAACATAATAGTGTCATCCTTGTAATTTTGTGTTTGGAATACTGGATTGTATTATTTTGTATTTGGAATTCAAATGTTTGTAAGCATCTCTTATTTGTTAAATTATGTATGTTAAATGTGAAAGAAATTGAGTAGATAAAATGCTATATTTATGTTCTTGAATATATTGTTGAGTTGGACTTGTTGTGGTTGCGATATGATTGAGATGTGAATATAAGATGTGTACAAGATGATAGCCGATAACTTGGAACCTCTCAGTAAGGAGAGACTTTGCTGAAATTTCAGTGGAAATTTTAGTAAACCTTAAATAATGGAAAAAACAATTACCCACAAATTCGGTAGTGTATTTATGTTGTTTGATCCCGAAAATGGGAATGTTACAATTTGGTATCAACGCCTCTAGTTGAAATTTCAGGGACTGAAGTAATGATGTGGTTTTGGAAAATATATTGCAGGATGGTTCGTACATGATAAGAAGCAGTGACAGACTCATCTTCCGTGAGAAGGAGAAAGTATGACTCATTGGATGGTAATGAAGCTGAAAAGAATCCACTGATGGACACTGCCTCTCATCTACCTGTAGCGTCAACCCATTCTGAGAAGGGAGAATCACAGAGGCATCAAGATGACCCTGCACCCGGTCGGGCAGAAGTGTTGCTACCCAGAGCAAAGGGTGGTCATGGACTAGAAGATAGGCCTCTACCGGCTGTACTGACGGCCACACCAAATCCATATTTGAACCTGTGTTTCTGGTGTAACTGGTCAAGGCAGTAGCAACAAGGATGGCTACAAACACATCCAGTCCCGCCCCTCGGGCAGAAAGAGTGGTTACCCTAGTTCAATGGGTGAATGGTATGCGAGAAATGAGTTGTACAACCTATTCAGGGGAAGAAGACGCTAAAGTAGCAGGACATTGGTTGAGAAAGGTAGAAAGGGTTATAGATCAGATGCAAGTGCCAGAGGAAACCCGGGTCGACAGGGTGACCCAGTTATTGATAAAGAAAGCCCACTCCTAGTGGGAAACTATTAGAGAAAGGAGAGAAAAAAAAGGGTTGAGCTAGAGAGATTTTTGAGAGGAATTTGAAGAGAGGTATTATTCTTAGTAGCACAGAAAAGAAAAAGAGCAGGAGTTCCTTGACCTGAAGTAGGGGGAGATGACAGTTCTGGAATATGAGAGGAGGTTTCAGGACTTAACTATCTTTGCCACCACCTACCTCCCCACTGAGCATCATCGAGTATAATGGTTCCGAGATTGGCTTAGGTAGGAGCTGAAGATAATATTAGTAGTTACGCAGTTTCAGTCCATCTGGGATCTAGTGTGGGTTGCGCAAGGTATGGAGAGGGTGATGAATGATACTCTGAGGCTAGCTAGTGAATAGAGTCAAATGACATGGTTTAAAAGAAAGGACTTTATGCCTCCGCTATGGAGAGCTCCATATCCGAAGAAGGGTAAAGGTAGTCAATCTTTTAGGCAACTCTAAAAAGAATGGGGAAGTTTTGTTCATAGAGGGAGTTCAGGGGGAGCTAGACGGGCCGATATTAGGGGACATACCGGGGGTCAGAATCGGCAAGGAACCAGTATTGCGGGAGGACCCGCGGAATAAAGGGAGCCTACCTACTTGTTGTGTTATGAGGTGTAATCAGAAACACCCTAGGGACTATTCTACAATGCTGAGAAGATGTTATATTTCCAGAGATGAGGGGCACCGATGGAGGGACTGCCAATACTTGAGGAGAGTTTGCTTTCACTTCGGGGACACAGGTCACAGAAAGAGAGAATGTCCACGCAGGGCCACTAAAGGGGTACATAAACAGGGGGCTACCACATAAAGCCAACAACAATTAGTGATAATGGATTGACCCGTACAACCTACTCAGTCGAGAGCAAGTGCCAATAGAGGCCGACCCCGGTTCCAGGAAGAGAGGACTCGGGGCAAGATATACCACATGCCTCAGGAAGATATGGGGGCGATGCTAGATGTTATAGCAGGTACATTGCAACTAGGCTCAATACAAGTTCATACTTTAATTGATCCTGAAGCTAGTCATTTTTTTTTTGCTTATGGAATTGTGAATAATTTAAATGTGCCACCAAGTAGACTAATTGTAGGAATGACAATTAGTACGCCCTTAAGAGAAAACATAGACATTGACGATGTATATAAAGGTGTGGTATTATACATCGAGGGAGCGGAATTGAGGGTGGACCTTATCTCATTAGAATTATATTACTTTGATTTGATTCTGGGTATGGATTGGCTGAGTAGACATAAAGCACAAATGGATTGCTTTACTAAAATTATAGTTATCCAAAGGAAGGGCGAAAAAAAAGGTAGTATTTAGGGGAGAGAGAAGGGTAGTCCTAAATTCTATAATTTCAGTCATGACGGCCAAGAAATTGATTAGGAAAGGGTGCCTCGCATGGTTGTCTCATGTAAGAGAATTAAAGAAGGGAAGCATAGAATTAGTGGATATTCCATTGTAAAAGAATTTTCAGATGTGTTTTCAGAGTAATTACCTAGGCTACCCCCAATTAGGGAAATTGAAGTTTCCATTAAAACCCTTCCAGAGGTTAACCCTATATCACAATCTCCTTATAGAATGGCCCTTATAGAACTAGCTGAACTAAAGATCCAACTTCAAGACTTGTTGGGCAAAGGATTCATAGTGCCAAACAACTTGCCTTGGGGAGCTCTGGTATTATTTGTGAAAAAAAAGGATAGGACATTTCAGCTGTGTATAGACTATCATCAGTTGAATAAAGTGATGATAAAGAACAAGTACCCATTATCGCGAATAAATGATTTGCTTGATCAGTTGAAGGGTGCGAGGGTGTTTACTAAGATAGATTTGAGGTCAGGGTATCATCAGTTAAGAATCAAAGAACTAGACATACTGAAAATTGCTTTTAGGACCCGCTACGGGCATTATGAATTTTTAGTGATGCCTTTTGGGTTCATAAACACTCCTGCAATATTTATAGACTTAATGAATCAGGTGTTTTGGCTTTATCTAGATAACTGTGTGGCGGTGTTTATTGATGATATATTGGTGTATTCTAGCTCCTATTTAGAACACGAGCAATACTTGAGGAATGTGTTGGAAACATTGAGGGAGAATATACTATATGCAAAGCGGGATAAATATGACTTTTGGCTTAAGGAAGTAATATTTTGGGGGCATGTTATCTCTGTAGGAGGAATATTTATGGATCCAAGAAAAGTAGAGTTGTTTTGAAATGGGAGAGACCTATAAATGTGATGGAGATTTGGAGTTTCTTGGGGCTCGCAGGGTATTATAGGAGATTTATCGAAGGTTTTTCTACAATAGCATCACCTTTGACCAAGTTAACCCGTAAGGAAGTAAAGTTTATTTGGTCGAAGGAATGTGAGGAGAGTTTGTAGGAGTTGAAAGAGAGACTCGCCTCCATCCTAGTCTTAGCCGTTCCTTCAGGAACAGAGCGGTTCGTGGTATACAGTGATGCTTCGAAGAGGGGTCTGGGATGTGTGCTAATGCAGCATAGGAAAGTGATCGCCTATACCTCCAGATAGCTGAAGCCACATCAAGTGAACTACCCGGTCCATGACTTAGAACTTGTGGCAATAGTATTTTCCCTACGAGTATGGAGACATTACCTATATGGGACGCAAGTTCAAATTTTTACTAATTATAAGAGTTTGAAGTATTTAATGTCACAAAAAGAGTTAAACATTCGTCAAAGAAGATGGGTGGAATTGATAAAGGATTATGATTGTATGATTGATTACCATCTAGGTAAGGCCAATGTGGTAACAAATGCTTTGAGCAGGAAAGGGAAAGTGGTGGTTGATGATTCAGGGAATAAAGAACATGAGAGTTTAATAGAGTTGAAAAAGATGGGTTTGCGACTAAGTATGGGTCCAGAAGGGTCAATACTAGCTCAAGTAAAAATTCAATTGATGCTTCAAGATAAAGTCTTGGAAGCTCAGCTGGCAGACATGGGAGTAGGAAAAATCAAGGAACAGATAAATCGGGGCATAGAGATACCTTTTCAAATTTTATCAGAAGGATTGGTGGCAATGAGCAAACGAGTCTACTTACCCAAGAATAAGTTACTGAAGGAAGAAATCCTAAAAAAAGCTCTGAATCTCGATTTACAACTCACCCCGAGAGCACCAAGATGTACCAGGATTTAAAGGAATATTATTGGTGGCCAAACATAAAAAAAAGGAGATAGCAGAATATGTATCAAGATGTAGGATATGCTAGCAAGTCAAGATAGAGCATTATAGGTCGACATGGGAGTTACAATTGTTGCCAATTTCGAAATGGAAATGGGAGAACATAAACATAAAAAAGGAGATAGCAGACGGATGGTCCGTCCGAAAGGACTATCCAGACACTTAAAGACCTCCTAAGGTCATGCGAAACCAGTTAAGATCATGGATCAAAGCGAAAAAGTGTTAAGAAATACAAAAGAGCCATTAGTAAGAGTATTGTGGAGGAATTCCCAGATAGAAGAAGAGACATGGGAGAGAGAATAAGAGATTAAAGAAAAATACCCCCATCTATTCTTCGAAACAAGTACGTTGTTTAAAATTTCAAGGATGAAATTTTTGTTAGGAAGGGAGAATGTAAAACCACGAGAAACACACTTGTGTGTGTGTGTGTGTGTATATATATATCATTATGGTGAGTATAATAATAATAGTGCAATTAAATAAAGAAGAAAAAAAGAGTCGGCAACCCACACAAAAAGAAAAAAGACATTTAGAGACCTAATGTGTGGAAGAAACAAAGAGGGGAGGAACAAACTTAAAAAGTATTAATAGATGAGGGATAGGAAAAAAAAAAAGGGGAGAGATAGAGAAGAAAAGTGCCATCCTTTGAAAAAGATGAGCTAACGGCAAAAAAGAAAGAAAAAGGAAGAAGAAGAGTAACTCACTACCTCTTTATTTTCTCACAAGAACAAATAAGGATAATCATATGCAATCCATCATATGAGAGGAAACTAGAAGGGTGAGGGAAGATTTAGACATCAAAAGACAAGGAAAGAGAAGAAGAAAGCCAAAAAGAAGTTTGTAACAGTCCAACTGTACGATCGATCATTGTTAAAAATTCCCAACACATCCTCTTTATTTAAGGGTATTTTTTTTACCAAAAATTCAGCAGAATTTCGTTTACATTTAGAACATCCCAAGTTAATGACTACTACCAATTTACTCAATCAATCCCATCATCACAAGGTCTTATAAGTTCGCAGCGTATACAGTCTACACAATATATATATCCTACAAGTAAGTTCAATATGAACATAGTCCAAACATCATATCATAAAATTTAAAAGAAAGAAATACTAACATGCAAAGAAAGCATTTACAACATAAAAAGTGTTTTTTAAATATTTCAAAACGGTTAATTACAAGATAATTAAAATACTATATGCTAAGCTAAACTTTTTTAAATACATCAAGATTTACACAAAAGTATACTACATAAATGTGTTAATTCTCTTTTGTTTAAGTTAAAGATTTACATAAGCTTCACAAAGTAGAGTCCTAAACTAATGATCTCCATGGATATTTGATGGACCTGTTACATAAATAAACATACCATTATGTTGATAAAGAATATATATATGCTCATGTAATGAATATGAATAAAGTATTAACTTTCTATCTGATCCATAAGAATTCTAACAAATGACTTATATTTTGCTTGTAAATCTTTTAACTCACTTAACACTCATTTGTATATTCTTAATTTGAATACTCTTATTTACTTGCATGAATTAAGTGACCTTGCAAAGTCTAATCTAGAAATTCATTTCCCGGCAATCCTATCACGGATGCCATTAGCCGAAGCTAATCTTGTAATTCACTAGACTTTATTTACATTGAACACGACATTTATTGTAATTACATTCACTAGAAGAATTTTAAATTGTAAAAGTGCAAATAGGAGAAAAATCACGCACCTGCTTCGCCTGTCTCACGACCTCCCCTAACAGAAGATTCAATCCTAGTTGCTCCTCCTAAATCATAAGGAAGTTTTTGGTTATGAATTATAGAGAATCCATATTCATCCATTACTCATATGTTACTTTCTATGTATGTTCATTTCCTCATATTAATATAGATACATATATCACGTATATTTTCAGAGTTAGTATCTCAATATGCAAGTGTTCGTATGACTCAATTCTTTTATATCCTTATATATAGTATTCACGTGAAAGTATAATGTTATTGTCTAACTTTCAATTGTTACTGTCGAATTTTTAACTGTTACTGTCCAATTTTCAACTGTTATTGTCCAACCGTTACTGTTCAATTTTCAACTGTTATTGTCCAATCGTTATTGTCTAATTTTGAACTGTTATTGTCTAATTTTCAATTGTTACTGTCCAACCGTTACTGTCTAATTTTCAACCGTTACTGTCCAACTGTTGCTGTTAAATTTTCAACAGTTACTGTTTAATTTTCAACTGTTACTGTCCAAACACTCACCAGATTTTTAACTATATCTAAAGTTTTAAAACTTCATTTTAAGTGAGATTGATCTTGTTAGAAAGCTAAGACACGAGGCTACAAGTTCTCTAAAGGGAGGAGAACCCAGTTTTGCCTCTAAGATAGTCAAAGTTGCTCATTAACTAATTAGTCCTACTGCCTTACATTATCAGTCACGACTCAGTCTCAGTTGATAACCCATAACTGGAGTTCTACATCTCTAAATTGAGCAAGACCAGTTTCCTTGGTTAGCTAACATTTAAATCTACAATTTCTATGAGCAACCCGATTCTAATTCCCTCATCCTCCTACCTGAAATCTCATCGAAAGTCAGGAGACAAGTCTGTCCAAATTCATCTCCCCCTCCCCTTCACACAATACTTTCATAAACTACATACCACACACATGAATTAAATTAATCTTAACAATAAGTACTTTTTCCCCAATTTATTTCTAAGAACCCTACCTATGATTCAATATCAAGGCATCAATTCTTTATCAAATTAAAAATGAATTTTTTTAAGATCATGTTTAGAACACCTTACCCGATACAAATTAAGATTTTGATCTTCAACCAGTTGAATATTCTCAACTCCCTCCTTTCATTTCTTCTTGTTCAATTTCTTGGTAATCCTTTGCTCTCAAGTGTTTATCCCATCTATAAGCTCTTAATCTTGGATAGGTTCTTGAGATTTTTGTGTTTCTCTCTTAATTTCTCAAGAATGGGTATAAAAATCCCTATTTTCTCTCCTTATGGTTCCTATAGATTTTGTTTTTGGTGAGGAGAGAGTATTTATACTATATATTTTCCCTTATTTGCATTTAGGCCTCCTTTTTCCTTTGAGTGTATTATTCTCTTCCATTAAATCCAACCCTTAACAGTACCAGGTTTATTATAATGTCCCGAATTATTTCGCCCAGAAATTTACATTCATAAATTTCTGAATTCCTATTTTTATTTAACCATATTCATGAATTTCTTCCCTTTTATTTATTTATTTTTCTCGGGGTTTACAAAGCTGGCGACAACAAGGAAAGAGAAGAAGAACTTAAACATTTGAGGGAGAAAGGGTTCCAAGGAGCAGAAAACACAACTAGGACGAACCTAAGACCTTCCTAGAGTAATTTCAAATATTATGGAGTTTCATGCAAGAAAACAACAGCCTTAGGTTAAGTTCTTGAGAAAATCTCTGGTAAGTTAAGGTGAGGATGAGTGCGGGGGAGAGGTAGAGAAAGGCTAAGTGATATTCTTAACCTAACTAGAGGACAAAGAAACTAGGGGAAGGTTTGCAGACCTTTGACCAAATATGAACAAAGAGGGAGGAGAAATATGTTGATACTAATTAAACATGCATGTTGAGACACAATGTTGAATTTCATAAAATTATGATATGGTAATATTTGAAAACATATGAACAACTTTGTTTCGCATATTCTTGTGAAGCCTAATCCCTAAATTAACTTTGTCCTTATGTGTGATTGTTAACGTGAGAAAAAAGATGAAATTATGTGGGTAATAGTGGATGAAGAAAGGAAAAGAAATGCGTGAAAAATGATGATTTGTGTGGTGAACACCCAAATCAGGATAAAATCTGGGTTGTTATGTTAATTAACTTACACCCAGGAATTGTCATAGATAGAGGCATAATCTAGAGTATCTCCCTTTATAGAAATTGTATTCTGAGATGTTAGCTTTCCATCGAGTTTAACCTTGCTTAATTTGAAGCTTTAGAGCTCCAGATATAGGTAAACATCTGAAGGGAGGTCGAGTTGTCATCCATGCTGGCAGATTCGACCAAGTTAACAAAATGGTGAAATTTAACCACGTTAAGAATATAATTTATTCCCCCCTTGTAAAATGTGTAACATCATGTCTTGACTTAAAAAAAATAAACTATATTTGAAATTGAATTAGTGATGTTTGTTATGACTGCTAATGAACCGAAATCCTAAAGGATAATAATGAGAGGGTAAATGTAAAAATAATGGTAAAAGATAAATGAATGTTGTTACCATTTCTATCACTATGTTGCGAAATGTGATTGAGAATGAAATAATGATGGGTGCTTGTGAATTCAGGAGGAATCACAGAAGGAGTACAACAATAAGAAGGGAACACAAGCTGAGCTTCTATAGCAAGTATGTATTCTACACCTATATCTTTCTTAGTTAATATGATTCTAGTTATTTGTTTGGATTATAAATCTTGTGCCTCTGAATGAGACCAAAAAGAGAAAAGATGAAATGACATGAATGAGAACTAGAAATCCATATTTGATTTATGAGTTTCTTCGAAGAGAATGGATGAAAATAATGAGTTTTCATGGATAATCGTCCCTTAGATTTGATTAATTGGTCCCAAATACGAGAGGCTAATGATATTAGCCAAGTTGGCTAACATCAGCATGACCGATACGGAGGAGAAAAGACTTGATTAACTATTCGGGTTAAAAAATAGTTAATGATATCATCGGTATTGGCAAACTTATGGAACTTGATTAGCTTTGTTGAGGTGAAAACTAATGATGTCAAAAATTGTTGACATCGACTTACCCGAGGATATTCCAAGGTAATATGGAACACTGATTAACTATTTCGGTTCGAAAATAGTTAATGACAAGAACGGGTTACGTTGGTGTCGGCATTCCCACGAACTTGATTAGTCGATTTTAGAATGGGCGACTAAAGATACTAATGTAAGTCATTAGTATCAGCAATAATCTTCCCGGATTGGGAAAAAGGTGGCATGATGATGTGCTCCTTAAGAAATTTGGGATGTTTATGAAATGAAAAATATTTGGTGATCCTCAGAAGAATAAATAGGGACATAATCATAGAAGGCGAATTAATAATTCAAGAGCCATTGTTATGCATGGATTAGTAAATGATTAAATATTTATGCATGTATTGTGTAAATTTCCCTTTTCTATTTTATTGTATGCGTATTTTATTTATTCTAAAAATTATAAATTGCATGTCCTTTCCACTCATGTCAGGAGTAGTATTTAGGTCCCTTAGTTTTCTTTTGCATGAATTAGGAATGTAAGAATTACCGATGTATTTTGTTGTTAAGTGACCTGTGAATTGGAACATAATAGTGTCATCCTTGTAATTTTGTGTTTGGAATACTGGATTGTATTATTTTGTATTTGGAATTCAAATGTTTGTATGCTTTATTTGTTTGTTAAATTATGTATATTAAATGTGAAAGAAATTTTGTAGATAAACCCATAACCCATTAAATTCAATACTCGGACTCAACCAAGAAGATCAATACTCAAAAAATTTAATATTGAAGGATGAGATAAATTAATTTAATTAAAACAAAATTTCTTTTAAAAAGCAGGATCTAACAAAGAAAAAATAAATAAGGCAATACCAGGTCAATTTAGTGTTGAATGATGAAATAAATTAATTTAATCTAATTTAAAAAAATCCCTTTTAAAAAGTTAGATCTAGTAAAGTAAAAAAAAATAAAATCTTGAGGCAACTCATATTACTCTCAAAACATCTAAAAAATCCTATTGAAAGAAAAAAAATACTAAGTAAGAAAAAAAATGATTTAAAAAAAAGAAGAAAAACACAAGAAAACCTGAGCGAATCTTTTAATCTTCGTTTACTATCTTAAACTCTTAAACCCACAACCCTTTAAGAACTACACTTGAGATTAATTAAGAAGCTCAAACCCTAATAAATTTAATATTTAAAGATGAAATCACAAAATACAAATCAAATTTAAAACATTTTAAAGGTGAAAAAATAGCAATGAAAAATTGAGGATCAAATTCGATAGGAAAAAAAACTTAAAGATGATGAAATAAAAAAAAATAATAATTTTTTTAGGCCCAATAATTCTTAGGCGTTGACAGTGGATCGTATACGAAGAAGCAACATGCGCTATCTAGTAAGGTAGGTATTGGCAAGAGGGTTTTATTGCCGCTTTTGAAGCCACCATTGGGCCATGTAAATCCTCCACATGCGCTACCATAAATTTGTTTGGGCTCCCACACGCCTGCCCTATTAATTATTTAAATCATATTATATATCTGGTAAAAGACACATCAGCCCGTCTCTCAATTTGATTATTACTGAAAAACCAAAAGAAAAATAACAAATGCCCTCGCACACCCATTTCTTTTTTTAGCTTCTAGGGTATGTTCGATAATTCACTTTTACAATTAAATTTGAAATGCTAAAAATACCCCCAAGTGAGAGACAAATCATTTTTCCTACAAGGGTACAAAAGTCATTATACTATAAAAAAGTATTTACACCACTTTGCCCCCAATTAACTCAGCAATGCCTAGTGAATCTCATTAAAAATACAAAAACACCCCTAAGTACAACCCTTGTCAATTTTGCTAAGAAGGGCAAAGACATCAAAACATTGTTCCAATCCATAGTATTTTAAGTCTATGTCTACAATGTAAATCTCAAGAATAAACTTTTACAAAAAAAATAATAATAAAAGATGGGAGTTAAATGTGTGAAGAAAATCAAATAAATTCAATTTCTATGGGGGGGGATTTTAAAAGATGAAAAGAAGTATAACTCAAATTGTAAGGAAAAGGGAAGAATGGGTCAAAGTGTAATTAAGAAAAATAAGACTATAAATACCTCATTTTCTCCTCCATGTGGCCGACTGTACCAAGACAGAAAGGAGGAGGAGAATTTAGATTTTTATCCATCAAAATTGAGAGAAAAACACCAAAATTGTTAGGGCTATACAAACTCTAGATTACTAAGTAGAGAGAACATCCTTTGATAAAAGAATTAACAAGGAAACAAGTGAAACAATTATGAGGGAAAGAGAAGGAGAGGGCCAGCTACATTAAAGGAGGGAGGAGCCAAAAATCTTCAACCAAATTTGAGTTGAAATCCAAATTTCCTATAGGTAAGGGCCTTAAATCTAATTGTGAAAACCAATCTAAAATTTGATTAGGAACTATGCATCAATTTCAAAATTAGGGTTCTTAAGTGAAATTTAAGGGAATTGTAGAATTTGTTGGAATTAGGTTAATTGAAGTATTATAAGTTTCCTTGAATATGAAATTATGCAAAAATACCAAGGAAAAATTAATGACCAAGGGACATGAGTGGCTGACCATACGAGGGTTGAATAGGAGGAAAAGAAATTCTGAATTTTTGCTTGATAAATCTTTATGAGATGTTGTGATGATGTGAACAATGAGTAAAGGAGACCAACAATTGCATGGAAAGAAAAGGGGACCCTTGGTCCCTTTAGGCCAAGTTTCGGCTAAGACCAAATTGAGAAGAGGGAGGGAGAATTTTGGGATGTCACATGTTAATGATGCATGAATTAGGTGTGGTAGGAAGTTTACTAATGAGGGAAAGGATGATAGCTTGATAGTAGGGAACTTCATGAGTCAAATGTGTGTGTTATGTGAGGAGAAAATGAGGGTATTAACCTTATGTGTAGCCTAGGACATATCTTAGGAGGAGTTGAAAAATGTAGAAATAGTTGTCTTGAGAGAAGAAAGGGAAATGGGGATAACTGAAAGTTCATCTAAAAACCATCGATGAAACTAGGCAGATTCGTTACCTTGGTTCTAAAAAGGATTCGGGCCAAAAAATGATAAAATTTAGGGAAGGTTTCTCATAGATGTTATAGCCAGGGATGTTAGCTTTCCAATGAGTCTTACCTCGCTTAAATTGGAGCTCTAGAACTCCAGATAGAGATAAATATCTAAGGAGAGGTCGAGTTTCCACCTCTATTGGTAGATTCAACAAATTGGCAAAACAAGGAAATTTAGTCATGTTAGGGGTATAATCAGGTTTCCTTCCCTTCAAAAAATATGTAGCGTCATGTCTTGATGTTTGAAAGGAATAAACCATACCACATTCGTAATTGAATTTGTGATATTAGTTATGATTTGATATTGAACCGTAATCTTAAGAGATGTAATGGAAACACAAATGTAAGGAAACAATTGTAAAAGGGGGGAATAAACATTGTTTTTATTATTATTGTTGTTATTTTGTGAAATATGACTTGAAAAATGAATAATGTAGTATGCTTGTGGATTCAAGAGGAACTGCATGAGGGGCACAATAGCAGCAAAGGAGCGGAGCACGAGCCAAGCTTCTGCAGCAAGTAGGTATTTTATACCTATACCTTCCTTAAATAACAGTAATTTTAGTAATCTATTCAATTCTTGGATTTCGTACCTGCGTATGAAGCCAAAAGGCGAAAAGGTAAGATGAAATGAATAAGGAATGAAATCAGATTTAATTTATGGATTCGATTAAGAATGATGAACTATAGTAATGAATTTCATGAATAACCGTTTCTTGGATTTGATTAGTCAGTCCCAAATATAGGAGCCTAATGATAGTAAGATTTGCTAACATCGACATGACCATTTTAGAGAATATGGAATACTGAACTTGATTAACTATTTGGGTTAAGAATAGTTAATGATATCGACGAATGATATCGATATCAGCAAACCTATGAAACTTGATTAATTATTCCTGATGTGAAAGCTAATGATGTCAAGAATCCTTGACATCAATATTTCCAAAAATATTACAAGGTATTATGGAAAATTGATTAACTATTTTTGGTTGGAAATAGTTAATGACATCAATCGGCTGCATTGATGTTGGCATTACCATAAAATTAATTAGTCGGTCCCAGCAAGGGCGGCTAACGACACCAATGAGATTCATTAGTGTCAGCATTACCCTCCCTAGGTTTTGGGAAGTGGTATAATTGGTATTCTCAGTGGAGAATAGTTGATAGTATTAATGAAATGAAAATGTTTAGTGATTCCCGGAAGGATAAATTTAGAAATATTAGAAGGAGATTGAAAAGGGAATTATAAGGAACTATGATAGTGCATAGCATTGAATATATATATATATATATATATATATATATATATATAGCATTGAATATATTGTTTGATTTCACTTCTGTATGATATTATTGCTTTTAATATAATTATTTTCAAATATTAAGTTGTTACAGTTTCGTCATATTCACGACAGGAGTAATATTTTATATCCTTTAGTTTTTGTGTCATTTAAAAACTAAATGAATGTCAATATATTTTGTATTTCAAGGAACTATATGACTTGAATTGTAATAACATCTTTTAAATCAAATGTCTGAACAAAACTGTATTATTATGTACTTGTAATCTTAATGTATGTATGTTTCGTTTAGCTATAATTTAATTTATGTTTGACTTTAAAATATGAATATTTGAATATTATGTTTGTACTATTAAATAATATAATGTTTGAGACTTAGAATGATTGGGATGTGATTAAGCAATGAATAATAGATATGTACATGTTATTTGTCAATAACATAGGACCTTCCGGTATAGAGAAGACTTTGCTGAAATTTTGATAGAAATTTCGGTAAACCTTGTATGAATTTGGCCAAAAAAATTCAAATTTTTTTTTATGATTTATAAGTTGGTCCTGAAATTAGGGATGTTACACACAATAAAACACTAATCTCTTTTTTATTTTTAATGTCTAAACAACGAACATGCAATCTCTTAGCACTGCATAATGGAAATCAATCAAAAAGCCAGAAATCTAGGCTTTTATGTTATTAAAATGTTCTTTAATATTTAATAGTTTAGGTTAATTTTCTTATGCACACTTTTAATATTGGAATGAGCATGTGAGATGAAGGTTCCGACATGAAATTAAGTACATAAACCATTGTCAACTACTAATTGATATCTTTCAAAATAATATTAAGGGGCATATTAATGTGGCTACTCATTGCTTTATGTGTTCAATGGGCTATAAAAAAAAAGGTTAGTTAGAAAATTGGTTAGTTAGAAAATGGAAAGAAATCTCAAGAATTAAGAAAAAACTAAAATAGCTAGATCTTTTATGTTGTATATATTCACATTTTACTATGGATTCATACAATGAAATATTCATTTTACCCTTAAAAAAAAACAAATAACCTGATTTGAGGGCTAATACAGTCCATGAGACAAATTAGTCATTGCCAAATTGACCGAGCGCATCTCAGTCATCTTACATTTTCATTTAACTTGCCTTTAAAAGAAAAAATTACTAAATAGTCTTTAAAAGTAAAATTCATTTAACTTTTTAAGAATTTCATTTAAATTTGAAAAATAAAATGAATAAATTACCTTTAAAATAAAAAAAATTCTTAGTTTTGCGTCCAAGAGATTTTTTTCATTTCATCCTAATTTTTCTAGCAATTAACAAGAAGACTTAGGGGCAATTTGGTATTTTAAAAAATATAAAATATTATTAAAAAACAATTGACGGTACATGCGTGACACACACCCACACTTTTAGTGCGGTGTGTATTGTACGTCTTGGAGACAAAAAAAACTATCAATAGCCATGTCATCTGAAGCATTGAGTGGTGACTCATCCTATGTTGTGGCATGATGGTTCAACAACGGTTGAATTTTCTTCACTTGTATTTTCTCTATCTTCTCCTTGAAAATCACATTAGCCCAGCCAAAATTAAAAGTTATCCTCCCATTTTGTTTTTTTTCTTTCAATTGTAATCTTCATTCTTTTGATTACTCTTTATTTGTTTTTGTTTTTTTAATCAATTTTTTTCAATTTATCCCTTATTATTTCATTCTATTTGACTTTTATACCAAATTTGGTCCTCATTCTTTTGCTTGTATTTTTTATATTATTTTTTTTAAAAAAAATCAATTTCATCCCTCATCATTTTATTTATTTTTTCAGTTAGATTGATCCTTATTCTTTTAATTGTTTTTTTTGTTGCTTTAGTTCCGTTTTTAAACTGGTTTTTTTATTATTATTTTTATCATTCAACATTTGATGGATTGAGAATTGTGCTTCGGAATTTGTTTTCAAGGTGGTGATCCTAGTCTCATGACCTAGGTTGTGGTTATAAAATGTTAACCCAAATTGACATTGTTTCTTTTTTAAAAAAATATTTTTTACACTCATGTTCTTTTTCAATTCTATCTTTCTATATTGGTTGATTAAAAATTAAACTTATTTATTTTTTTCATTTTGCTTTCTATAAGGATAAAATGATATTATGATCCAGGTCATAAATTTTCCATCCAATCTAGGATTTGCTCAGGGCTTTTACATTATTTAATATTATTTTATTTTATATCAAATTTGGTTCTTATTCTTTTAATTGTTTTTTTTTTCTACTAGCCTTTTTTTATTCAATTTCAACATTCAATATTAAATTGATTGAGAATTGAGCATTGTGATTTTTTTCAATGCAGTAAATCTCAGTCTTATAACCCAAGTCATGAGTAAGAAATGTTAACTTGGGTTGCCATCAATCTTTTCTTTTTAATCTTTTTTTACATTGAATTTTTTTTTTTGAAATATTTCATCCTTCAAAACCTTGTTTATTGGAGATAGAGCTTCTTTATTTATTTTTAATTTGCTTTTTATTAGGATGGCCTGACCTTACGACCCGTGTCACAGATTTGTCATACTAACTCGGATTGACTCGGGGATTTTATATAATTTTGTTTCATTTTATTTTTATGTTAAATTTGGTCCTAAATTTTTAATTGCTTTTTTTATCTTCTTTTTTTAAATTTATTTTTTTTAATTTCATCTGTCAACATTAGAATATTGAGAATTGAGCTTTATAAGTTTTTTTGATGTAGTAATTCTAGTCTCATGACCCAGATCATGAATATGAGATGTTAACCTAGATTGACATCGATTTTCTTTTTATCTTTTTTACACTGATTTTATTTTTCGAGTTCAATCTTCAACATTGTGTTTATTAGGGATTGATTTTTTTTTATTAATTTTTATTTTCTTTCAACGAGAATGGCCTAGCCTCATGACCTAGGTCATGAGTTTGCCATACTAACTATATTGACTCGGAGTTTTTTTTTCATCCTTTGCAAGTGTTCTTTTTCTATAAGTCATCATTATAGCTTTTCGTCTTTATATTTCATACATTTACTATAATTTGTTTTTTATCTTATAATTAAATTAAATCATCTTATTGGACTGACTAATGTCTATAAATCGAGTCGCAAGATTTATTTTCCCATGAGTAGGTGACCATTCCCAAGAACTAAACTATGAGGAAGAACCCGTCAACTCAAGGTCTCCAGTTGATCGCATACTTACATATAAGTTGAGAAATGTAAACGGTAAGATTCGAATTAATAATATCATTTTTATTTAGTTAACTTCTTACCACTTGATTATTAATTGAGCTACTAGCTCACCTGCATACTAATAGTTTTTAAATATTATTTTTTAAAATTATAAAAAAACAACCTACTCCGCGGATTAGTATACAGTGATTGACAATATATGAACTACCCTTTCACTGAACAGTGGCTTGCAATGGGCATGCAGCCACCCGCCTGATAATCCAACACATTGAATCAAAATCGTAGGGCATGTGTACAGCTACCGAGTGGGTTTGTCCATAATTTCAATAATTGAGTTGTTTTGATCTTGAACCTTGATATATAATACTATACATATGTAGCAAAAGTTTTTATTTTTTCAAATTTCAATTTCTGTACAGAATTTCTATATGCATATTTGTCTAAGTAGTGTATCAAGAGATGTAATAAGTGGGTATCACTTTCACTAGACAGATTTTCCACATTGGTGCTACTAAAGAATGGTCTGTGCTAGCTATAGAAAATAAAGAGATGCCTTGGTCAAGCCAATTTGACCACAGTAACTCAATTGGTAACACAATCCCCAAAAATTATGACAAAACTACGATTTAAATATATCACCGTCTTTGCCGATTTCAGGGAAAATTGAACTGGAAATTTGCAAGTAGTCCAACATAGAATCCTGGGTTTGAAATTACTTAATCAAAATTTGGAGTGTTTTTGGTAGCTTATTATTAGCCCTGATTCTCTTGTTGTGAAGCATGTGAGTAGTAGGTAAGCTAGGATGCATCCAACACATGCTATTGAACTTAAGATATACTGATATTAATATTTAATTAGTATTATTATTAAGCATGGTATTCTGCGATATCAGATCTGCATGATAATTAAACTCAATAATAGTACAACATTACTCGGAATATACTTCGTTGTTGCTTAATTCGTGTGATCATTTCATTAATGGGGTTCATGTTACGGCCTATATATAATGCATTATAAAAATATGGGCAAAAAAAAAAAAAAAAACAACCTTAACTCTGTTTAATTATTGTTCATTTATAAATCATCTTCCTCGTATTTTTTAATTTAAATTGACCGACATACTCTGTGTGCAGTCTGGTATTGACCAGATGAAGAATGTTTGTAGGCAACTAGACGTATAATTTACTAGCATTGGAGTGAAAGCATGCTAGCCGAACTACAGCTTAGATGGGAAAATTGTTAGCTAGCATATATTTTAAATTGTCTTTGAAAAAGAAGCTTCTTTACTAGATCTAGGGTGTTTTTCGATTTTTTAGACAGAAGAATACAGTAAGAGTTTTCTTATGTTTCATCCAAGTAAACCATGTTGATGAAGAGAAAAGCCTGTGGAGATTATCTAAGGTTTTAGCCACAAGACAATCATAAAGCTTTGTGCATTTAGATAAGGAAGTACAAAGCTGATAATGTTGACCCAGATGGTTTTAGGGTATATTTCTTTTTTAACCATTAGGGTTCATGTCTCAAAATGCTTGCTAATTTGTGGATAACAACATGCTTTTGACTTAACTAAAGGTGTGCAAATATTGGATAGCGAATATCAATGATCACAATAAAATAAAATAAACATAAGGGATTCGATATTAATTGCATCTTTGCTTACTTTTTTTTATAATCAATGTGATACGAGCAGGATTCGAAATTAAGACTACTTTATCTCCTCAACTTGTCGAAGTGAGTACCGCAGACCTTCGCATTTCATATCCAAGTTACTAGAGGAAGGAACCAACAAATTGGATCACTCTACTAATGGGAAAGTAGAGAACCAAATCTAACAGTGCACAAGGAAATTGCATTCATGTATACTTGTGTGCGCCAATTTTTCGACTCGACAAAGCAACCAGAAGAAGCTCAAAGTAAACAAAGGGCGTGTGTTTTTTCCCTCTTCTGGTACCCACAAAAATTCATGGAGTTTGTGGCACACTTTCACTCTGGTGCTTGTCAATTCGAGCCCAAATCGTACCAAGGAAGATTACGATATGCCCACGAGGGGGCAACGTGCAATCGGGGCATCATTCCTCAAATTTCCGTTGTTGTTTCTTGCAGTAGGCAGCCCCATTGATGCCCCACAAGGGCTAAAATTTGATCTTTCAGGTGGCAAAGATGGCACCAGATCACATGGGTACACCCCTTTTCGTAACATTAGGTCACCTAATGGGGGCTAAGTGGAAGAAGAGCGAGGGAGGGAGAATTTTTATATAAATCTTGCAAACAAAGAACGAAAGAAACAACAGCAAAGACAAGCACTTGATCATCAAAACAAAATGTTATGGGGACCTTAACACATGGGGGGCGGCTTTGAGTTTGTGAAGGTGGAGCCAGCTCAAAGGTGAATCTTTTGCAAAATGTTTGCTGGAAGCACTCACCTGGGGCAAAGTCTTGTGTTCAAGTTGATCATAATCTTTAACTTGAAAAAAAAAATAATAATAATGTCAATCTTTCTTCTTTTCACTTCCTCGTTATATAATTAATGTCTAATGTCTATCTTATATTCAAATAATTAAACTAATAATAAACACCATGCTGGAAATTCATGCAATGCAATGTGATCAGTGACAGCCAGCTCTGCAATTGCCAAAATAAAGATATTTAATGTCATGAAGTAGTGGAGTGCTCTTAAAATTTTTCTATATTTAATTATGTGAAAATAAAAATGTTATCTCTTTGATCCAAACTTCTTTCCCTTGTTAATGCTTTTTTCTTTCCCATATTTTTTATTAGAATTTTTATTTTTTAAAATAAAAACTTATCATAATCTTAAAAGCAAGTTCTAATAAAAATAAAAATAAAATAATAAATTGATAATTTTAACGTGAATGTATTAAAAATACATCTATAATAAATTGAGAATGATTACATAAGAAATTTACAACACAAATTTAATATATAGTAATTTTATCAGCATTTATAAAACTATAGCTATTAGGTTCATATATAATTATTTGGAAAACAATTGTTAATTTACGAAGAAAAATGTTGATATTATTTAAAAATAATAGCATAATTGGATAATTATTTAAATAATTTTATTTAAAAAGAATTCAATCATAAAATGCTAAAACAAATTAAAGAACTAGGTGTGCACGGTCCAAATATGCATGTTTGCCCCACATGCAAACCAAGGTTCACGCCCTTTTTCTTCTTTTCTTAAATGGGGGATGACGTGCCCAAGTGTTATTTTTTTTTTTTGCAAATGATATCGCATGCACGTCCTAGCAGATTATGTGTAGTTTGTTTATCATGTTTTGGACACCAAAAATCAGGTTCCAAGTATTTCTACACTAAATACCCATATTTCAACATTTTTTCACCAAAACAACATGAAAAAAACCTCATGAACCTAGCAATCTCCTCAAATTATTTTGTGATTTTCTTTCTCCTTTCCCAATATTCAAGGGTTGAAATGAAAAAAAAAAGTTTGAGATCAAAATAAAAAATTCAAAAATAAAAGGAACCAAATGCATATTCATACACCTATTGAACAGTGAACATGGAAAAATAAAGGTTGTGAATTATTATCAATGCCATATTTGGTATATTTTTTTTAATTTCATCTATTTTAATAATTCTAAATTATCACATGTAAAATCAGCATGTCATTAAAAAACTGTTCTATTTTTGTTTTGAGGACTAAATCAAAAGGAATTGTGGCTTGAAGATCAATAAGAAAAAAAAATTAAAGGAATAAGAAGGAAATTTATCGGAGACACAATGCTTATGAATTGAAAACTATGAGAGGATGAAGAAGATGGCCACAGAAAAAGACCGTCCTGTTTTAGTTTCTTTGTCAATATTAATTTATATTATGATTTGAATTTTCTTTTTAAATTTAATATTTCGGTCAAATTTCAAACACACACAATGCATATCTTTGAAAACATGAGCCAAGTTTATAAAGGTTATTAAAAGAAATTGTTCATTTCTTTCAGAAATGGGATCATTTGAGTCATTAGTTACAACTAAAGATTAGACAAGATTCCATAAATTGCACGATTGTAACCTCAAATTGGAAGAGATCTCAATGAATGTTGGATTTGATTGTAATATATGTTTGCTTTTTGAAGACGTCGACAAGCTAATTGATACAACCTTTTTTATAGATTACCAGCTAACTTGATGTGTTCAAGACTGCCTAAATGTATGACTTCTTACAGGAAACGGAGGGTCGATTTTGAAATGGATCTAAAGTATTTCAACAATATTTACTACACAAGACCACATAACACACATACAGTCTTATCCATTCAAGCACACATGGATAATTAATTAAGAGGAAGACACAATTAGGAAGAATAAATGGATGGATTTGTACTCAAATTATAACCTAATAATTCTAGTCAATTGGGTCTCCAAACAATAACATCTTCCCATTGAGTCCTACATCTATTGGACTTAATCTAATTAACTCCCTCTTAGGTTTGTTTTCGAGTGTTGCCACTACACCACTAAATAGTTTTACCGACGGACTACTTCTGTCAGTGACAGGAATGAACTCCGTCAGTAAAATAATTACCGACGGACCACGTCCGTCGGTATACTAGTGGTCAGTAACTCCCATTTCCGTCGCTAAGTCTGTCGCAAATAAAAAAAACACCCACCAACAGAACATCGACGGTTTTACAGACAAATACGCGCGCGCCAAAAAAAATTTTCCCGCGGGAACATTACCGACAGAATAAATCTGTCTGCAATTTCAACGGTAATTACCGACGGACTATCTGTCGGTAAATATGGCATCGGTAGTAATTGTTTGCCAACCCTCTATGAAATACCGACGGATAATATCCGTCGGTAAATCCGTCTGTATTTAATCACCAACAGAATATATCCATCGGTAATTATGGTATGGCTGATAATTGTTTGGCAACTCTCTGTGAAATACCGACGGATATTATCCATCGATATGTATTTTGAAATATATATATATAAAAAATAATTTATTCATAGTAAAAAACCTTAATAAACAAATAAAAATGGATTAAACATTAAAAATATAAAAGTAATGTTCAATAATATTCATTACAAATTTAATGTGTTTAAAAAACAAAATTAAACTAGAATAGCGGCGGAGCTGGAGGAGGAGGAGGAGGAGACTGGTTGTTCCTGGGACCATACGGCAAAAAAAAAGCTGGACAAGTGTCATCACCCATATTTAATCTCATCTCCATGACTATTTGACGGAGCTCATCATAATTCGTCGAGAGTTATTGATATTGTTGTTTCAACGCAATGAACTCCTTAGACTGAGTGTTCAATACTAATGGGGAGCTTTCAACGGTTGAGACACTACGAGCCGAACACAAGTTTTTAGTCGTAGTGTTGGAGAGCTCATAGACCTGATTTTTATCGGGTCCACCAGACGATCCCACCTCCATCCACAAATCTGGATCGAAATCTGGATGGGTCGACGGATTTTCCCCATATCTCTCCCTCAACCGACTATTATAGGTCTCCTGAAAATTCCATCGGTAAAAAAATCATCAAATGCAATTCAAGATGCAATTCAAGAAAATAATAACTTATAAAATAAAATGAATGAACGAACATACCACGAAGTGCTGAGCACGGTTGTCCACGAATTGCTGCACCCCCTTTTGGCGGTCTTGACTCCGCACATGCGTCTCTACAAATAGCTCCATTGAACTTGGTTGACGTCCAAGAGACGCAGCCTGTAAGGAAAAAATAGGTTGAAAGTTAAATATATTATAAGGAACAACAAATTAATTAACGATATATTTCATTAGAATTAATCTTACCATCCGCTTTGCATGTGCGTTGAATGGGACAGATCCGCCAGTGTGCATGGTCATCGAACTATGAATTTGCCGGTTCTGGTTGTCAGTGTCACGTGCTCAATATATGCCGTCCATATTTCCCCCGAGATGAATGGCGGTTTGAATTCCTGCCAAACCGCCACCTCATTCCATCCTTCAAGACCGTTATCCCTCGCATGTCATTTTGATTTTTTTTGGGTGTCATACCAAATATCACGCAACCTACTTCCATAGTAATAAATTAGAATTTAAAACATAAAATTATAAAACAAAAATAAATATTATTTTCGATGTTACCTAGTTGCCGCATGATTCTCCCATACCCCCCTCACAACATTGTTGTCTGCCCTATCCCACTCCAATTTGTTCTGTGTATATAAATAATTCATATAAAATAAAAATAGTACAAGATATAAAATTATAAAAATCATTTATTAAAAATAAGCTGGAAATTAAAAATTAGCACCGACCTCAAATCGCTTAAATCATGCATCGATATTAGGTTTCCACTCAGGATGTCTGGAAACCTGGCTCTATTGAAACAATGGAATCTCCATCGACGATTTAACACCAATGTTATAGTCCTTGCAGCCTCAATGTTTGTGAACCTGAAATTAAATAAAAGTAGTAATATTAATTAGTTGTTCATAAATTATGTTATAAGTATATAAAAAAATCTAAAACCTAAACAAACTTACATTGAGAGGTCATCCTTCCATTGTGCCTGGTACTTGTGGGTGAATTGACCCTGCTGTGAAGGCACACCACTTCTGCGCTGTGAAACTGCACTAGAAGAGGCAGCATCATAAGTTGGCATAGATTCCTCGCCGTGATCAGCACCTAAGGATACGTCCTCCACGCTGCTAGAAGAACTAGCTACAACCGTCTTTTGACGACATGCTGTAGATTTCATTATATGCATCTACACAAATTTATATGAATAATTACATAATTAACTTTGATTATTTTAAAAAAATTCGACAGAGTCTCCCCTATACTGAGGGGTCCCAAGTTATCGACAAAATCATATTACACTTCCAATTTTATTTCACATCCCAATCTAATCATCCTGGATCTCAACCCAACTCATCATCATCAACACAACATTTTATTCAATAACATCATATAATGATATTCAAGTAAAAGAATCAATTTCAACTATGAACATTCATTGTTAAATTAGTACTTAGAGTTACAAACATTAGATTAAAGTCATACATTCAAATTTACAGATTAATATTACATTTCAAGTTTTAGGAGACAAGACTCTTAATTTATAAAGAATTACATGGTCAAAAGCAAAAGGTAACTAAATCAATATCATTCCTAACACGATCGACCCTAATGGACCTCAAAATAGAAATTAACGTGTACACATAAATATAAAAAAGTAATAACAAGCAATAACAATGACATGTAAACAATAATATCCTAAATTAAGATAAACTAATTAAATGTAATTCTATATATATAAATTAACATTTTTAACATAAATTCAACAATAACAATTATAGCAACACAAATAATAATATCCTAAATTAAGATAAACTAATTAAATGTAATTCTATATATATAAATTAACATTTTTAACATAAATTCAACAATAACAATTATAGCAATACAAACAATAATAATAAAATGAAAAAACTAAAAAACACTACACAAAACAACATAAACACAAAACAAACAATACACAAAGCTAAAAAACACTATATCAATTCAAAATAAATTTGGGAATAAAAAATGCTTACCTTAATAGTGTGTTGAATTTAAGATTTTATCTACAAATAATACACAAAACAAAGAACACCAAAAAATAATCATAATTAAAATAAAAAAAATACAAAGATAAAGAAAAAAGAATACATACCTTTTAAAATTACCACCAAAACAATAAAATCTCTTCCAAAAGCTAAATATAAACCAAGAGGAGAAGAGAAATGGAGAAAAGAGAAACGGAGCCAAAGAAAAAAATGAACCAAATGGAGGGATGGGGGGGTTTTATATAGCAATTTTTCCGACGGTATTACCGACGGAAATTAATTGTTGTCAGAGGCATTAAATTTCATCAGTAATACCATCAGTAATTAATTGAAATGCGCACCAAAAAAATTCAAAAATCCCGCCAAACTTTTCGATCCATCGAAAAATCCGTCGGTCTTTGTGCAGACGAACACGTGTCAGACATGCGTGCTCTTCGGGATGTGCGTAAATCCGTCGGTATTGGATGTCAGTAAAGCCGTCGGTATTTGTGCAGACGGACATGTGTCAGACATGCGTGCGCTTCGGGATGTGCGTAAATTCATCGGTGATTCCATCAGTATTTTACGTCGGTAAAGCCATCGGTGTACCCATCGGTGATGGTGGCACAATCCTGTAATTTTTTTGCAACTCTTTGTGAAATACCGACGGGTCCTTGTCCGTCGGTGAAAGTGACACAATCCTGTAAATTTTTTTCAACTCTCTGTGAAATACCGACGGGTTATTGTCCGTCAGTGAATTCGTCAGTGAAAGTGGCACAATCCCATAAATTTTTTTCAACTCTCTGTTAAATACCGATGGGTTATAGTTCGTCGGTATACCTGTCGGTGAAACCGTAAATTTTTCTTATTTTTTTATGTAACCCTGTCACAAAATCTTGAATTGCAATCTTACAGCACACACAACATAATAACAAGGGCTGACCATTAAAGAAGAATAAATATTTCATGTTTCAAATTATTACATTATAAAATAAGGCTTTATAACATGTTTAGTGAGTCGGAATTTTCATCTTCGTCCTCTATTGAATTGTTATCATCAGCTTTATCGCACTCTTCAATTTCGTTATCATCTTCCTTAACAACATTCTTTTTTCCACTAGTAGAGCTCAGAACAACATTCAACTCCTCTGCGTCAACATCAACAAGACAATCGTTGAAAACACGAAAATTCAAATTTTCTTTTAAGTCAATCAACGGAGCAACTCGGTATAGTTCAACCAACTCACTAGCTTGAAAGACTTCATCTATCACACTTGTGTCTTCGTTCTTATCCTGAACAACCTCGACACGACCCTTCAGTTTTGTTTTTAAAACGGATAACCAATCAACTCTTGATCTATCCTTTCTAAAGGAAGGGGTGTATGTGTAATAAACTTGTTGGCATTGCTTTGCGAAAACAAAGACGTCATTTACGTTATGGTGTCTAGCTTTTGAGTTGATTTCAACGAGACCATAGTGAAGATCTACTTTGATTCCTCTATCAGTTGTGTCATACCAATAGCATTTGAATAAAAACACTCTATTTTGCTCGCTATGATATTGCAGTTCGATGACCTCTTCCAATCTACCGTAGTAGTCAACTTCAAACTCACTAGAAGTCGATCCCTTAATACAAACACCACTGTTGTATGTCTTTCTTCCATGCCCGTATTCTTCAGTATGAAAGACATATCCATTGACAAAATATCCATTATAGCACTTGACTTTTCTTTCAGGGCCCAGACATAGTAAAGACAGTGAAATAGCAG
>Ga0325411_1000131_pt1 | contig 75041 bp, 26 predicted proteins | sample PopdelMetagenome_13_FD_206181 | JGI IMG/M metagenome (GOLD analysis project Ga0325411, IMG submission 206181) | Populus deltoides microbial communities from Bellville, Georgia, United States - Xylem-PdIQD-R4 | ecosystem: Host-associated > Plants > Phyllosphere > Stem > Wood/Secondary xylem... | reverse complement strand
AACTTTGGAGGGATGTTCCAGTTATAAATATAGTATCAGAATATGTAATAAAGGACTTTTGGCCAATATTTGAAACTTAATTCACAGAATTACGAGTTGTTCTTCCAAATTGATTTTGTGAAGAACCGTACCTGACTTATCACTCTTCAATCACAAAGAGTGTGGCGTCGAAATCCTAGATTGATCTTTGTGGCATCCAGATCGACTTATCAAAGTATCATTCTAGTCTATCCCCCATCTTATTTACCTTAAAATCACTATAATCCAGCCTAAATACCAAAAGAAAGACAACACAACCAGACCCATCCTTCATCCATTTTCGTCAAATTCATTGTTGCTAATTTTTGAATCATTCACGGCACATCAGTTATTTTTCAAGAAAAACACATTAGGCTCAAAAAGGGATTGTAAGGGATTTTTTAGTATTGTGAAAGGACTATCAAAGATGACATTTTCTCATTTCAAACGCATGCATTGAAAATCAATAAGCTTTGCTTTCTTTCATGTCAATATGCAAAATGGTTTCTCATTATTCATTTAGTTAAAACTTAGCTTTGAAGTCATCGTATGGTGTTTGGGTTGTTCTTCAAGTTTTTTTCTTTTTCTAGGTGATCACTTGAATTTCCAGAACTTGTTTATTAGAACAAACACCAATTTGGCTTTTGCTTTTTGTATTGAGACTTTGATTTCCTAAAAATCCTTGTGAAAATATGAGATCATGCATAGTTTTCAAAGAAAAAAGGAAACATACCAAAGAATTCTTGTAAGTAAAGGGTGTTCTTGTGTAGGTGTGTTATTTGCATGAAACAACAACAAAAATGAAGGCACATCATGAACATAAGAAAACACATGATCCTATTAAAAGGAAGGGCTCATTTGACAAAGAAAGTCTTGTGGCATTATGAGCCAAGACTAAAATAGGTTAGAAAAGACATGATCAAACAGAAGGCAATAATAGGGGCAGGCTCCATCTTTTTATTCTAGTACACTTCCCCTTTGGCTAGCCTCCTCATGAAAGCTCTTGTGGATAGAAAACTTCAGTGGAATTTTGTCCTTTATGGATAACCCTTTAAATTTGAGTACCTCAATAATTCATGTTGCCTTCTTCGCACATTGCTCTTACTATTGGTGCTTTTAAATTTCCCCAGCATTTTGCCTTTAGTGCATTTACTGATCCACTGCCTAAAGTATGATTGGGTAGAAGGTTCGTACTCACGTTCAGAGCTTCTTTGAATGTTATCCACACAACTTTAATCACTACATGAGCTTCTTCTTGAAGGCACTATAACTATGAATGTTATGTCATGTAGCACCAGCATGATATTCGTAGGTGAGGTTAGGTTTGTACTAGTTGGGATAAGGTGGCTACAGAGGTGCCAAGGGTTCGAGAGCTACATGCTTGATGCTTAGTAGCTTCTAATACATCTCATTTAGAGGTAATGATAATGGAGGTAGTTATTCCTGGAGGACCCTTTAGTAATTCTTTTTCGGGAAAGTTTTAGTTTGGCTTTTGGCTTGGAGGTTTTGAGGCTCAGGTTTTCAGGTAGGAAATGAGGAGTTGATGTTGGCAATTTAGGGTGGAGTGTGGCAATTTTGGAATTGGTTTTTCCTTACCCTTGTAGCCACCTTCAACATAGTCGACCTCCTTCATTTTCCCTTCGAAGCCTCTTTTCTCAGTGGGCATAGAAATTCTACCACTCCTGACTCATTGTTTAATGAGCCCAGCTACTGCCAAAACGTTGGTGAATTACTAGGCTGAACTACCCATCACATGCTCATAGTATAACGTCTTAAGCATGTTGGCAAATATAATGATCATTTCTTTGTCTAAAAATGCTGGATGTACCTGTGCAGCTAGATCTCTCCATCTCTAGGCATATTCCCTTATGCTTTCTTTGTCTTTTTTTTTCTAGATTAGACAAGCTGGTTCTATTAGGAGCAATGTCCATGTTGTACTTGTACTGCTTGACAAAAACATCTACCAGGTCTTTCCATCTGCGGATCTTTATGGTGTCTAATCTCATGTACCAGTTCAATGTCGCCCCTCTTAAACTATCTTGGAAAAAATGCATCAGTAGTTTTTCATCGTGTACTACTTATACCATTTTATTGTAATAGGACTTGAGATGAATGATAGGGCATTGTGTTCCTATGTATTTGATAAATTTAGAAACACAAAACTTCTTCGATACAACCACATTCGGGATCAGACACATTTTTACGGCTTGTACTGGGTCATACAAGTCTACCCCTTCAATAGCCTTAATTCTAGCAGCGTGCCATCTTATCTTGATCAATGTTATCAAATGACTTTGTCTTGTGGGACTCGTTGGCGAATGCATCTATAACTACAGGTGATGGCGTCAGTGTTATCGATTGTACAAATGCTGGATTGTGTTGGGGCTCTTAACCATGTTTATCCATTTCTTTCTTCAGGTTGAGTTGTTGTTGGGGTCTAAACAAATATGAAAGGTTGGTTGGGAATACCTTCACCAGAGGCATTTCTAAGTTCTTGCTCGAGTAAGCTAGTAAGGCAAGTCACGCTAACTTTTAGAGACTCTAACTCTTCTTAAAAATAAGCATCATGGTGAGCACGTTCTTCATCTTCCATGTTTCTTACTCGAAGTTGAGTGTTGTAGACTCTTTAGGGACCTATTTTTAACCTGGTGTGTATGTATGTCATTTACAATGAATTGATGTATAAGTGTGGATGTAAATATGTGTACATGCATATCAGGTATGGAAGGAAAAAAAACCCATAGTTTGATCATCTCAGGCTCTTTTTAGAAAAGTCGTTTTAGCTCAGAAAGTCCTGCAGAGTTCAGGACTATTGATAAGATCTGTCTTGATGCAAAATGAATTGTTAGAAAGCTCGCACCTTACAGGTAGGTTTTAGGCTATTATATGATGAGTAAGCTTTCTAGCTGGTCTTAAACAGGTTTACAAACTGACTAGTGACCACTTTGCGTGAAGGCAATATAGGGGTTTACAAGAAATGGTTGGAGTACGGTGTGACTACCAATACTGTATAAACACTCAACTCATAGTTGGATATTACACGAATATGAACCTCAACTGAAAGTCATGAGACAAACTGCAACTCTCCACCTAAAGAATTGGATTTATTTGTGAAATTAAAATGCATAAGGGCATTCATCCATACTCGATGTACTTATGCATGAACAAGAAGTAAAAATGCTAAAGCAGTGAAAATGCGTGCTAAAATTAAATAGACCAAAACAAACGAACAATCAAACAAACAGAGTTTAGTTTAATTAGACAAGGCATTCACTAGTGGAGTCATCATTTTATCATGGGGCAATGTTGAATGATGCGCGCTTTTCGCCTCCTGAAAGAAATTGTTATGAAAGGAAAGGGTTTTGATATGATAAAGTTAGTAACTTTTAAGAAATGGATGGCAACAAATGAGAGAATGAACCTTAAATTCCAAGAATAAAAATATTTTTTTTTTGATATGATAAATGCTCTCGAACTTATAAGTATTATTGTCTAGAGAATAAAAATTTTTAACCCTTTACTTAGATAGTTCAGGAGGTATTTATAACCTCTAAGCCTTGTTGTTTTGCTGGATTTAAGGGGTTAAAGAGTTAGTTTCTCCTTATAGAATCAATGAGGGATTAATATCCCTTACAAAATATTAATAAGAAACAAATATTCTTTATACAATATTAATAAGATAAAGATATGGTAGGCTATTGAGATATTTTTTTATAAATTTAGGGTTATAAAAAGATGAATATCTATAATATTAATATTTTATATTAAAAATTATAAAAATAAATAAAGTCTTAGAACCTAATATGAGCCGATGATCTCTAAGAATTTATCACACTGACAAGCCCATCAGTAGGTCTAGAAATTTGCATGCTAGAAACCTGATACATAAAAAAAACTCGATTTCATTATAAAATAAATTTTACATAGCAACATCGATGTGTTTTTAAGAAGTGAATATTAACTATCCATCAGAAAATGACAACCAACACGCAAACCTCGTATACCTGAAAATCCCTTCTTTTTTTTCAAAGTGCAAACCTGTGACACCTTGTTTGGTTTGCTGTCTTCTACATAATTGGGTTTCATTTCAAAATCAAGGCCGACAATTTTATATCCCTCGATGTGGCTAGTTGTAGCATGTAAACCATTAACTTCATCCACGCAGATAATATTTTCAATAGGCAATTCATCAAGATGCAGGTATTTGCTTTGCAGAACACTAGCCTCAAATTCTAAACAGCATCAAGCAGAAGAGCAAGTAACCTCCAATGAAAATTTTAAACATTAATAGCCACTTAATACGATCTCATTTCAATATTTCTATTTCTTCATTGCTCCTTTAACCAATGACATGCATGATGGAAGGATCCAATGGCAATAGTTTCTATAATGATATGTTTGGCACGTGGCGGGTATCCAAGAATAAAAGGAAAATGAACAATTGGACCACCTAATGGAGCAGGTGACATAAGAGTATGCTAACCAATTTATTGGGCCTTGCCCAATAGGATCTCAACCAAACTTTTCTCCTTTAGAGACCATATTGCAAACATATAACAATGCATATTATACGTTTTTGTGTCAAGAGCAGATGCAATAGAAACTTCGATCCAAGCTTAAACTTTGTTAAACTTTAATAAGCATGAGTAGAATTGTGCACCACTTAAGCTTGAATAGGATGCCCAAGGGAGCAACAAAAACCATACACAAACCATACCCTTTGACATTCAGAAAACCTTCAAGGGGTCACACAATTCGTCAACTTTATCCAGGTAACAAAATCCGAGTAACAAACCTTCATTGCCAGGGAAACCTTAAAAGAAAAATCTACAAGTAGCCGAGCCAAAGGTGTTGGGTCTGGCAGCACGTTAGATCCATGACCAATTAGACTTGTCACACAGCTAAGCCCAAGTTTATTGGGTCAATAAGATCATCAGACCCATGTCCAATTGGATTTGGCACGTAGCCAAGCTTAAGGACACTAGATGTAGCAGCTCACTAGATTTATGTTCACTTGGGCTTGACTTGTAGCTATGTCCAAGGGTGTTAAAGCCTGAAAGTAAGCTAGACCCATGTCATCTGAGCCTAGTATTCTGTCAAGCTTAGGGATGTTTAGTATGGACGGAAGCCTTTCCCACCAAATAATACGTTATCACTTAGGAGTCTAATCTTAATGTTTAAGCTTTAGGCCCACCCCTTTAACTTGTGTGCACAATCCTAATCCTGTGGGGTTTTTTCATCATGTAATGAATATCTATATTTTGTTAAATTTGATATTTTCTTTGTGAAATATATTTTTTTGTTAGACTTGTTTAGTTTAGATGGGTCCAATATTTTTTTTTGTTAGACTTGTTTAGTTTAGATGGGTCCAACGCCCATACATAGTAAAATTTCTATACTGGGTTCTATGTCCTCATGCATCTGACGAGCTGGACTTATATAGTTTAGATGGGTCCAACGCCTATATTTAGAAACAATTTCAAATTTTAACGAGATTTTAACTTTAACTATCATTAGTATGTGGAACTTGGACCCTACTCGGAATTGAGAGGAAATCTAGGTTGTAGATATACCTAATTATTTTATGGTTGTAATTCAAGAATTCTTGTTTCTTTAATCTAGCCATCCATGGGAGTATTTTTAGTAAACTTGTGATAGGACCTTAAGCATTGCTAAGAGAATATGTCAATTTAGGATTGCACTAGAGAATGACGGATTTGAGATTAACCTTTATGAATTGGTGAAAGGCCTTAGGCATCACCTGAAGAATGTGTTAGTTTGAGACCGCACTAGAGAATGGGAGATCCGAATTCAACCCCTAAAAAATTTATGAAAGACCCTTAGACAACACTTGAAGAATGTGAGGCTCTTAGGCATTACCTAGAGAATAAGCTAATATAAGACTGCACTATAGAATGAAGAATCTAAGATCAACCTCTAGTGAATTGGTGATAAGCCCTTAGGTATCAACTAGAGAATGTGTCAATCCAAAAATGTACTAGAGAATAGGAGATCAAACCTAGCGAATTAGTGAGAGACCCTTAGTCATCACCTAGAGAATATGCCAGTCCAAGATTGCACTGGAGAATAAGGGATCCGAGATTAATCCTTGGTGAATTCTTGAGAGGCCTTTAGAAGTCACCTAGAGAGAATGAAAACATATTATGTAATTTTTAATATACATATATTATAAATTTACATTCTTATTCTCGTTAACCATGGTATGTTTTTGAATTATTAGAGTGTCAAGCGTGAGGGAGACTCTTCCCTTCCATATCTTTTAACTGGTAAGTGTTTGCCTTTACTACCCATGCGACTTTGAATGAACCATCCCATTTTAGGCCCAACTTGCCTTTGCTCGCTATATTGCTCATAGCTTTTAACTTTCTCAGCACCAAATTCTCAAACTTGAATCTTCTATTTTTGACTCTAACATTATGGTATGTCAATAAACCTCATTTCTGATTTCCATGGTCAATTGAGATTCTTCCAAGAAATCTAGATTGGCCTTAAAGCTTTGTTCATTGCCTTCTGAGGTATAATAGTCGACTCAATGACTTGCGTACCCAACCTCAGCTGGTATTTGAGCCTTAATTCCATAGGTGAGGAGAAATAGATTTTCTCTAGTAGATGTCTTATAAGTAGTCATATAGGCCCATAGAATCTCGTTGAGTAGGCCCACTCTAACTTGGCTTCTGTTATCTTTTTCTTAAGTCCATTGAGTAGGACCTTGTTAGTAAGTTCAGCTTGGTCATTTGTCTAGGGGTGAGACACTGAGGAAAGTCAATGGTCAATGTGAAGCCTTTGACATTACTCTTTCATCTTACAACAATTAAATTGTGTCTTATTATTAGTGATCAAGATTTTTAGAATTTCAAATCTGCAAATGACGTTCTTCCAAAAGAAGAAGATGACCTTGTTAGTGGTGATATCTACCAAAACTTCTGCTTCCATCTATTTGGTAAAGTAGTCCACAACTATTAAAATAAACTATTTGTTCCTTATGGTATTTAGGAAAGGACCCAATAAATCCATCCCCTACTAGGCAAAGGGCCATAAGGAAGATATGGTTGTCAACTCTATAGAGGGTTGTCTAGAGACCGATGTAAGTTTCTGACATTGATCACATCTTTTCACCAAGTTAGTAGCATCGCTTAAGACAGCTGGCCACTAGAATCTATCTTGTTGACCTGAGTAGTAAGAGCTCTAGAACCGATGTATAAACCATAGATTCCCCCATGGATTTCTCACAAAAAGTGCCTTTTCTATGAGACAAACACTTTAAAAAAGGAGCTAGGGCAAATTGTCTATATAAGACCCCTTTAACCAAACAATACCATATTGCTCATCCAGTTAGATGAATGGCCTCATTTTTTTTCAAGGGGCAACTCTGTAATTAGCAGATAATCACTAAAGAAGTTCTCCAATCATTCTCTAGGTCAATTGGGGTGGCCTGTAGCCTTTTCTCTATTTTTGGTTTTTTCAAAATTTCAATCCATATATCCAAATTGAGTTCATTGGAATTAAAGCTTACTAGTTTTGACAAGAGATTCACGTTGTCATTCTCTTCTTTTCTTCTAATATAATAAATTTATATTTCTTTACCTTTATTTTTTTTAAATAAAGAAATATCCTCTTTGATTTGGATATATGTCCATCTGTAAAATTTAAATAAGAATTTGAGACCAAAATTTATTTTTCATGATACCAAAAAAATGTTTATCCATCAATGGACATCGGCAATTACCTTCCTTGATTATCATTTTTGCTATGGGCAGTTGTCCCTTCAAAAAAAAAAAAAAGGAATTTATCCTTTTATTCGTGACAACAAGCTCGAAAGAGAGAGAGGTAATATGATTTGCTTTTCTTGATGCATAGATAGAGGAAAAGCTTAAGTTATATAAGAGAGAGAGGAAAAAAAGAGAGAGACGATAAAGTCCAAATGGCAAGCAATTATTGAAGAATCTAAATTACACTTAAATGACTAAGCATTCTTATAGCTCTCGACAAATAGAGGGTAAGTTTATACTTTCCACCTCCATAGCAGACACTGGTGCGATTCACATTGAATCTACAATGCCATTGTATCTGGATCCACAGATATTGTTATAGAGTGTAGATCTACAGTAAATGCCGTAATTTTATATCATCCAATTTTAATTATTTTATAAAACCCCAATTACTGTTGGCATACACTGCAGTCCGTAGTCATATGTGAGTGATGCAACCAGTGAGCCCAGTAGTAAAACAGTGAGGGATGCAACAGAGATATAGCGCATAGAGTTCATAAGCTGCACGAAAATGAGAAAAAGTTGAACTTCTCACTTTGTTTTTTATTATTTCAAATGATTTATTTGTATATAATTACGACAGGTATATATGCCATAATGAGTCGTGAATTTCCTTCCCTGACATAACAGTGAGATATCAAGAAAAGAGATCAGAGGGATCGAAATTATTAAAGACTAACACAGAGCACTTGCTGATTGATTCATCAACACTATATATTGACCAAAAAGAAAAACTCAAGGACAGAGAAGGTGAAAATATTTGAGCATAAATAAAACAAGTGCCCAAGCACACGACCATGACATAACATTGATATCTGAGACCTGGACTGAATAATGTACATATTGGCCAGTCCCAGACTCTTTTGGACTAGTTTAATCTTTGGCGGACGTTCCATAACTGAATGGAAATATTATATGTTGGGAGAGCTCCGGAAGGATCCAAGGGATTTAACAGCAGCTGCTCTCAAGATGAACTGGTGATATAAGGCAGCAATTGCAGCACCAATGAAAGGTCCAACCCAGAAAATCCACTGAAGCAACAACATAAAATTTACATGAGCACACCAAATATGAAACTAATTAGGAAATATATATATTTTACTGGGAATTAGCCACGCACATGGTCATCCCATGCCTTTTCCTTGTTGAAGATCACTGCAGCTCCGAAGCTCCTAGCAGGGTTGATACCAGTACCGGTGATTGGAATAGTGGCCAAGTGAACCATGAAAACAGCAAATCCAATGGGAAGTGGTGCGAGTACCTATAGTTGGAAAGGAAATTAGTGAAAACCAGTTGATAACCTGGATTTATTACTATGAGAATTTCTAATTTTGATTTTATAGACAGAGGGGCATGGAGCACGAACAGGAACATGAGAATCCCTTGCATTCCTCTTGGGGTCGGTAGCAGAGAAAACAGTGTAGACAAGAACAAAAGTGCCAATGATCTCAGCACCTAACCCAGTTCCCTTGCTGTATCCGTTAGCAAGTCCATTGGCTCCACCACCATAGTTTGTGTAATAAGACTTTTGGAATGCTTTCACAAGTCCACATCCACATATGGCCCCCAGGCACTGAGCCACCATGTATAGAATGGCACGCACCAAGGAGACCTTCCTAGCCAAGAACAAACCGAAAGTCACAGCCGGGTTAATATGTCCACCTGCATAATTTTTAGCAAATCCATCGGTCCCATTTCAAGAGATGATAGAAAAACAATTCAGCTATACGTGATTATATTATTTCCATCACTGACCTGAGATACCAGCAGTGCAGTAAACAAGAATAAAAATCATGCCACCAAAGGCCCAAGCGATGCCAAGAATGCCAACCCCACCACATTCATCACCGTTTTTATTAACGTCAGTCTGGCTCTTGTAACCTATCACGGTCAAAACAGTGATGTACAGAAACAAGAGCGTGGCAACGAACTCAGCAATAATAGCCCGATAAAAAGACCACTGGGTTATTTCCTCAGCATCGATCAATGGCGCTGGCGGAGGGTCATGATAGTCCTTGGCACTGAATTCGCCTCCAACTTCAATGTCCTTGCCCATAGCTGTTGACGAGTTCGGTGAGAGACAAAGCTAAAGCGGTATGGTTGGTATTATAATTCACTAACAAAATGTTTTGTGGTGGAAGTGTGGAGAAATGCTGTGCTATTTATGCATGCGATGTGTTGGAGAGGAGTGAGTGTTAAATTAACTTAGCTTCGCCGCCCCACCTCACAATCTATGATTTCTTAAACTTTCCGTGACCCCACGTTGGACTTCATGGGTGTGCTTTTTCCGGCCTGCTGTAAAGATGGTTCCAGCCTTCACTCAATTCTTCGAGCTTCACATGGGTTTTTACTACATAACCTGTCGGATTGAATTTCCAAGAGATAATCACTTTTGACCATGAAATAAATGACCCAACTTTTACGGTGTAATTTTCTTTTCTTTCTCAATCAGAAAGGCAAGAACAATGTTATCGATTCCATCGAAACTAATTAGTTGGTGAAACCGGATCGGAGACCTAGCGACTTCAAATATAAACTACATTTTATTTCAAATTCCTTTAATGTTTGCATATTGACATGGTGAAAACCCAATTTATCATGTTGACTCTACCACAATGATAAAAATGAAATATGTATATATAAAAAAAAAACTTTTAAATTAAAATTTAAATTTTAATAATATTTAAATTATTATTGTACTTCTTCTCATATAATACTATTTATTTCAATAATGTTTTTTTCTTTTAGTTTTTTTCCCCAATCTGTGTTTGCTTTTTTCCTTTAATTTCAATTCTATTTTAAACATTAGATTTGTAGGGACTAGAATTTATAATTTATTTTTTTTATGTTATTCTAGTCTTATAATCCGAATCACAGGTTTGACTGATTGACTCAAGTTTTTTAATTCTTCTCATTTTTGTAATAATTTTTTTCTCAATTTTATCTCTCAACATTAAATTATTAATTGAAAATTAAGTTTCGTTATTTATTTCAGTTTACTTTCTATCAAGTTATCTCCATCTCATGACTCAAGTCATGAGTTTGGTAGGTTAACATGAATTAACTTGAGTCATTTTTTGTTTTTCTTTTTAATCAATTTTTTAATTTTAGTTAAATTATTCAACATTAGATTTATTGAGAATTAAGTTTCATTATTTTGTTTTAATTTGCTTTATATTGGATTATCTCAGTCATATGACCTGGATCGCTAGCTTGGCAAGTTAATCTTGGTTCACTCGGGTTATTTTTTTATCTTTTTTTAATTGATTTTTTTTCAATTTCATCCTTAAATATTGAATTTATTAAAAATTAAACTTCATAATTTATTTTGATTTATTTTTTATGGGATCATTATGGTCTCATCACCTAACATGTGAATTGGTAAGTTAACCAAATTAATATAATAAGTTGTCGTCTTAATATTTATAAAAATAATAATATGAAATATTTGTTTTGAATCAAATTATATTTTTATTAGTAATTCAAGTTATTCGATCGAATTATATTAAATTAATTTTAAATTTTTTTCCTACTAAAAAAGTACATTATCAGCGCTACATAATTCTTTAATTTAAAAGAAAATGATCTCACCGGGGGGGTGAATAATATAATATATTACTGTATTATTAATGGGCTCACCATCAATTTAATGGCTAAAATAATGAATCGCGACCTTAACACATTCAAGTTGATCCGGCCAATAATGAAATCCTCTCTTTCATTTCATGCCTCGAAACGCTCTGTTCGAGTTGAATACGACAAGAGCGGTCGACTGTTAATCTCCTGGAAAATTATTAAAAAATGTCCCTTAAATTAATACAATTAAAATCTGATGATCAGTCATCAACATTCAAGAGACTTGATTGATTTCTCCAAAGCAAGAACGGAGTTGCCTGCCCTCGCCTTGTTTCCTTTCTCCAAACAACCGGAGTTGTTGCCGTCCAGCCACCGGTGAAAATCACATGCTTATTATGAATCATGACGTTGTCACCAAACCGACCATATACCATAATCCATTTCACCTCCACCGTCCGTCCAACTCACTCCAGCCACGTTGATTGCCCCATCCACTCAATTCATGCCACGTTATATTGACCCCACATTGCGGCCATCAATCATTGCTTAAGAATCAAATTTCTGTGCTTATCACTAATCCGTCACTCCCCCAGCTGAAAAGGACATTTTCAGGAAAAAAGAAATTAGTACGGGAAACATTCCTGGATGATATTTTGCCACGTTTCACAATGTGATAATCATGGAAAACTCTGTCCTTTAACACGAGATCTTGTTTGTCTTTTAACCACTTATTACTATATATTTGGTCGGTTGTCCACTAGTGTTGAACTACATTCCCATATTTCTTTATAATTTTATTTTAAAAACTATAACACATTTTGATAAAAAAATAAATAAATTGGAGGAATGATATAGTTCAGAAAAATATTTGACAAATATATATAGTTTAAACACAATCATGAATTTGAATTTCATTTATATACAATAACGAGTATTTAGTCGTATTTCAAAATACATGTCATTTATAAATTAATTAATCACAATAAAAATTAATTCAAAATTTTATGAATATTTAATAATTAAAAGATGAGAGTCAACATCCAACATCATGGAGGAGTTAAGGTGATTTGAAGGAAGGGAAAAATAGAGAAAGAAAAAAAAATAGATTATAAGATACACTAGAGCTTCGTTTTCATCATACTCAATATAATTAAAAAGATCTTAACGAAATAATTCTAATTATAAATTGAAAGACAATCAAAAGAATATCATAATTAACCCCAAACAAAACCCCTAATTAATTATTATTATTTTATGATTTTTTAATATGTGATTAAAATCATCTCATCCAAACCTTTCTAATGATATCAAATATATCCATAACGAACTCCTCGATGACCTATTTTTTTTCTTCACTATTTTTTTATTTTTATATTACATCTCATTTCTTTATTATTATATCCTTTTAAAATTTTCAATTGATTTTTATATATGTTAATTAATTTGAATGAAAAATAAATTTTAAAACAATCAATTGTGATTGTGGTTAAAGTATTCCATTTCCAAATAATTTTTTATCTTCTATCATTTTCCCAAAACATTCATGAAATTATGCAAGAATTTTGGAAGACGCTATTTTCAGCACATTTTACACATTCTTAGGCAATCAAAGTCGAGTTTTGTGCATTTGAGGGTCAACTCAGTGGTCAACTACAAGGCTTGCTTTGCTCCTGTCCTGAGTTTGATTCTTTATATGCACGCATGTCATTCTCATGATGTCTTATCTGTTTTTTGAGCTTGCAAGATGTTCAGTGAGTCATGGGATTAGTCGTGGTGTGCGCAAGTTAGCCCGGACACTCATGTAAATAAAAAAAAAGTCGAGTTTTGTCTACAATGTTCAATGCATGTTCAATTCCATACAAAACTAGCAATTTTACTCCAACCTTAATGACTCTGTCCATAAATTTGTTTAAGTTTCTCAATAAACTATAGTTATATTCTTACAAACATTGAGTCTATTGCAAAATCTTTACTCAATGCAAAAATACAGTCCTTAGTTAATTAATTAATTAAATAATCATCCACGCTTTTTGAAGGTGTATGGGTATTTGATTTTTGTTTTCTTTATATGCTCATTTGTGATATAACATTAAATGATCTTCGCAGCCCCGTGGATTTAGTGCCTCCACGTTCAAGAAAACACCTCAAAAGCATAATTTTTAAGCTTCTACTTGCTATGTATTTTTTTTTACTGTTTGAAATATAAATAATTTTTAAAATCTGTCAATTACTTATGAAAGGTTCCACGTATCACAAAAAATAATCACATCAAATATAATATTAGATTTGTGTTTAGTAATGTGGTATATGGTATTTTTAAAATATTTTTTAATTAAAAATATATTAAAATGATATTTTTTTAAAAAAATTATTTTTATTTTAAACATCTATATATTAAATCCACTAAAAAACACATTAAAATATTAATTTAATATTAAAAAAATAATTTAAAAAAGCAACTCAAGACCTACTACATACACTCCTTGGCTTAAGAAATCCAATAACCACATCAAATATAATATTAGATGTGTGTTTAGTAATGCGATGCATAATGTTTTTTAAAATATTTTTTAATTAAAAATATATTAAAATAATACTTTTTAAAAAAATTATTTTTATTTTTAACATCTACATATTAAATCCACTAAAAAACACATTAAAATATTAATTTGATATTAAAAAAAAATAATTTAGAAAAGCAAGTCAAGACCTACATACACTCCTTGGCGTAATTAGAAATCCATTTATGAGCTTAAAGGAAGAAATCCATTATAATTAGCATCCTTACAATTTAGAAAACTCTCAATTTTAGTACATAATTTATCTAATAAGCTCGAAATACATAATAGATAGTTTTTGGGTTGCTTATAAGTGTAGTTGCGGTTTGTTTTTTAAAGTATTTTTTATTGAGAAATGTATTAAGATAATATTTTTTTATTTTTAAAAATAATTTTTGATATCAACGCATCAAAATGATCTAAAAACACCCAAAAAAATTAATTTGAAGCAAATAAAAAAAATTTCATATTCTTTTAAAAACACTTTCGAAACGCAAAAATAAACTAGATCTTTTTAAATAAGAAATACATCAAAGATATATTATAACCCTAATGGATATTCGATCAAACCACAAAAATAAAATCCATTTCTTAGGACCTAGAATATAAATCATGATTCCATTAAATTAATAGTTGAGTTTAAATTCCATTCAAAAAACTTAAACTTTATAATGAGTGTCATATTCTTAGTTTTATATATATATTACTCTTCTACAGTTTATTTATTCAACGTGGAATATATATGTTGATTAAAACTCTCCCTCACTTCTCACCCAACTTTACTAATATTTGTCAGGTGGATTGAACTCTAAGGATATTCGTCAGGTCATTTACCTCTCTGAGGCTCTGATTACATATAAAATTTGATAATTGCGTTTGGATATCACTCTTATAGAGTTTATTTATTCAGTACGAGATTTATTCACTAACTCTTTTACTTTTATATATAATTCATTATAAAATAAAGATTATTGGTGAAATTGGAGCATTGCATGGAATTGAGTGAAAATCACTATGGAATTGAATTTTTAAGTGATACTATCTTTTCAACATCTTTAACATTATTATTCCAGAACAACAATGATTAAAACACACGAGTCTTCTTTCCTTCCGGCTGCATACTGAGATAATGCGACGTCAGTGACACATCAACGACGACGACACCACCAACAAAAGCGCTCAGTCACCATTGGTTTAACTCCTTCCATTGTCGATCTCTTTTGCAAAACCCTTTCACCGGCAACCCACGCTTCTCACTGAGAACTCAGCTCGTCCCTCTTCTCCATAACAACGAACAGTAACAGCAATCAACGAGAAAGAAGAGAAATCGAGAGAGAGAACAAGAGAGAAAATGAGACTTTAAGTTACTCGACCTCCTCCCATGAGCAGCAGTGAGCTTCATTACCGGTACATGGAGGATGGCAAGGAGGAGATGCAGTCGGTCCATCCGGGGCTATGAGTAATTAATTATAGTAATTATCAAAATTAATTCCTAGTATTTATTATTAGCTTTGATTACTCTCCATGAAGTCAGAATTAACCTAAAAATTTTGAATATAAATCTTATGTTTTTGAACTGAAAAAAGTGTTTAGGATTAAAGAAACTGTTTTTAAGAAAATAAATTAGATTATGGGTCGGATATAACAATAAGTTAATAAAATATTTTTTTATGAGTTAAATAATTATTTTATAATAAATTAAATTCAAAATCAAAATAGATTAGTAAAAAATAACCTCAAATCCCAAAACCTGAGATGCCCCGTGGGTTAAACCTATATCACTTTACTTAAATTTATTTATAACCTTTTGACTTTTAACTAAAAAAATCATAAGATATTTTTGTATTTTTTATATGTGATAAAAATCATAAAACCAATTAAATTAATTAGAATTTTTTAAAAACCAACTGATTCGGTTCGGTTTTAGTTTTATAGGCCTAAAACTAAAAACAAAAAAACCTAGTCAAACTAGAAAAACCAAACCAAACCAAATCGAGAAAAACCAAGCCAAATAAAAAAACAGAGGCAAACCAGAAAACCCGGTGTCCGGGCCAGCTTGCACGCGCCTCAACTAATCCCACGGGCTCCAAAGTTAACGATTATATAAACCTCCAGTGACCATTATATGAGCAACCATAGGGCTCGAACCTGAGACCACAAAGAGATCAAATCCTTTAGTCCCAAGCTCTTATCACTGAATCACCTTCTAGATGGTTTGTTCAACCCATATACTTAAACATTGATACATTAACATGTGAAAAATCAAATTTAAATGAATAAGTCTCAAAAGATTCTTGTTGATCAATTTTCAAATCCAAAAAAACTTTGTATCTCAAGTTGACAGAGTAATTTTAAAGATAAATTAAATTTTTATTAATAATAAATATATATTTACATAAATATAATAAAATCATGTGTAATTAATTGATTAACTATAAAATATATTAAATTAACGTATTGATACACTGTAAAGTGAAAATTAGGCTCGCAGAAGACCAAAGTTTTATAGTAAAAAAAACTCAGGCTATATAAGATTAATTTGAACTTAAACCACATGCTTGTGCTCAAGCTTGGTTTAAGCTTGGAGTTTGGTTAGCTTTAAAATAACATTTTGGCCTAAAAAATGACAAGTGTTTATCTTGTTTAATACCTGAACATTTTGATTAGATTTTTTAATGAAAAGTATTAAATGTAAAAAAGCATTAAAAAAATTGGGCTGTTTAAATTTTTGAAATAAATTAGTATTTATTTATAAAATTAATTGAAATTAATTATTGAAGCCTAGATTACATATATATAATAGGGTTAGGGAGGACTGTTCAGAGACATCAGAAAAAGTCGAGAAAATTACATGATAGCTTCTACTTTCCTTTGCTGTTTTTCATTTTGTGCATGCTGCCTCTCTCTAGCTTCAGATTATTATCGTGTCAGAGAGAAAAAAACAAGCGTGTTTCCTACTTTTTCTTTTTTATTTTTTAATTTGAATATTTAGGTTAATTTAGACGTATCTTAATTAAACTCATAAATTCTAAATTTAATAATTATATAAATTTTTAGTGATTTTTTTTAATATAAATATACAAATTAGTTTACGAATATCTTAATTAATTTTACAAATTCTAAATTTAATAACCATATAAATCTCCAAATACGATAATGAGTTTCCTGCTTCACAGACCTTGAATAGGAGCGCAACATTTCAAGGTGGTATTGCTTGAACTTTACAAGGCTACTTGCATTTACAACTATTTGCATTGAGTGATGGACAAATTTTCCTTAAGGACTAAGGAAGGAATAAGGGTGTACGTAATCCTTGAGAAGAATTTTATATTTCCTTCTTTTTTTTTGAGATTAAACAAATAAGTTATCTATTTATATAATTTAAATAAGATCAATTTTTTTTTGAAAATTTTGTATTGAGAAATATTATGTTTTTTTTTTTAATTATTTTGAGGGGTTTTTGAAACCATCACCTCTTTATTTGGAAAGACAATTTGAAGAGAGGCATTTGATTAATTAAGAACCTCCTCTTCGGATTTGAACAAGTCAGAAGCAATTTGATCATTTGGCTTGATCAAGACTTGTGTTTTTGGTAGCTTCGAGGAATCTTCTTTTGTTTTGGTCATTGATATTGATAGCTGAAGCAATAATTGAGCTTCAAATGGAAAGAGCTAATTGAGGATGAAGAATTGGTTGATTTTTAGTGAAAAGATTTCATCTTCTTCCTGAATCATTTTGAGTTCATGTTTTGGATTTTTTTGGTTATTTTTTATTGTCAAGGAATAGTTTATTTTCCTCTGTGTGTTTATATATGTATTATTGATGCACACAAGTCCCGATTGCTTGTGCATGCGTCCACAAGTGTAGAGGTCCAAGTTTGAATCCTTGTGGCTAGCTCCCATGTGTTTTTTTTTTCTTATTTAGTCATTATTTGTTCGAGAGAATGACTTTTCACCAATGGAAGACCGGTTCATTTGGGGTCAATAATTGCTGTCGTTGCAATTGAACCAACGGGTTCAATAGGATAAACAATCCAATAATAAAAAAGAAAAAAAGACTGGCTCAGCGAAATAGTTCATCGTTTTTCAATGCCTGCAATTATAAAATGAACTAGGAATAATTTGTCCAAGACTTGATGAAAGAATTATACTTTAAACTTGAAGTATAATTAGAGCTAAGCCACTATCTTGGCTATTAACTTGATAAATTTTTCGAAGACAGAATTAATTAACACTTTTAGATATTGAGTTGGAAATTGCATTTAGATGCTATGGTGAACGCACAAACAAGGACCGGCGGAATATTGGAGAAGGAAAGAGCATGCTACAAGTACGGACAATTCTTGCCAGTTTGAACAACAAAATTAAGTTATATTGCATGATCTATCGGATTCAACCAATATACAGAGAAAACAGAGGGACCAAAACAATCGAAGAACACTGAGTATTAAATTATTTGTCATCTTCCCTACCCTCAGCCTCCTCTTCGGTAATAGTCTCCAGCGCAGGAGAATTGGAAGTCTTGCGCCAAGAAATGAAGAGTGCTGGCGCAACCTCCATCCAAGAACTCAAATCTCTGATCTTCTTTTCCATTGCCGAAGACAAATCCTTCCTTCAAATCTTACCCTGTTGGAAATTAATGGTGATATGCAAGTTGTCGTTGCTTTAGCAAGAGGAGTTGCTCGAGACTGCTTAGGACTTGAGCTGAGGGAATAGGTTTGAGATCTGAGCTGCGTTAGATATGGAGGAGCTGCCACTTTATATAAGCATCAGCGATGGAACAAAAAGAGTTAGGTCACCAGTAAAGGGAGTCACTCTTAACTACTTGTGAGAAACATGTAAGAAAGATACGTGATGCACGCGACAAAAAAAATGAAGCCACGTGGAAACCAAGTTTCCACTTACTTTCTCAAAAGCATTGGTTGTGGAGCTGCGTGGTTGGGAGAGGTTCTTTAATAATCCGACGCCAAAAGAGAGGCACCAGAATGCAGTCTTGTTAATTGAACAACATGTTTTGGATCTACATGCTTGGTAAGAAAAACATTAAAAAAATGCTTTGGGTTAACCTACCGGAAAAGAAAATTATTCTTTTCAATAAAAAAAAAAGAAAAGAAATTGAGTTGATTACAACTTTTCTATTTATTAAGAAATAAATAAATTACTCTTTTTAATTTAAAAAAACAATTAATTAATTCTTATATTTTCATATCAGTTACTAACTCTCTCTCTTTTTTTTCATTGAAGTGCTGAGTTGCACCAAGTTTTTCTTTGATTTTTGTTTATAACTTGACAGTCAAATTTGGTCAAATGATTAAATTAATTTTTAAATTGAACTCACTAAATTATTTGTTTCATAAGAATACAAAGATTAGGTTCTAATAAACTCAAAGTAATTTTAGGTACTGGTATTAAACTAGGAGAACTCATGAGATTTTCATAGGCATAATAATTTCATTTGACTTATTGAGTATTTGGTGTGTTGAATCATCGATTAAATTAAATTTTTTTATTTATATGAATAAAATTCAATATGATTTGACTGAAGAAAAGATATAAAAAGGCAGGTGAGGGGTTCCCATGGCCCAACCCCCACCTAGTTTCTCCTTTTTAAAAAACATTATTACATGAAGTTGCAATTTTATTTTTCAATATAATGTATAAATTTTTATCTTATTATTCACAGAGGATTTTTATGATTTTTATTGCTACTTGATGTATGAGATTTCATGTATGTCACATCTCGAAACGACCACGATTTAGGTCACCTTTTCAACTGCCTGAATTTAAAAAATAATCACGAGGTAGGTTACCTCTCGATTTAACTAAAATTTAAAATTTAGAAATGGTTTGAGCTCAATTGAATAAAAATTAAAGAAAAAGTATTTAATTTGAATAAAATTAGAAAAACTAAAGAACTGCACGTTGTTGGTTCTGATTTGGTTGTTTGCTTGTTCTAGAGAGCCTGTTTTCTTGAATATACCTGTTTGTACATACTTGTATATTTTGCTTTTTTTATTTCAGTTATGTTTTACTTTTAATCTATATAATTTTTTATATTTGATAAAAAAAACAACTAAGGATGAATTTAAAATAAATTTTCGAATTAAAACTCAATTAAAGAATTAATTGAAGATCAAAAAATGAATTTGTGAGTCAAATTGGTTAAAATTGCATAATTGTAGGAACTAAGGACTAATTTGTAACAACCTGTCAATCTAGGGTCTAATTAGTTCAATTAGGGGCATAATTAAAAATGAAAATGTGATTTGGGGCAAAATTGATTAAAATTGCATAATTTTGGAAAGGATTAAATTGGAAAATGGCCAAACCAGTAAAATCAATTAATTCTAGTTAGGGATTAAATTGAAAGAAAATCCAAGATTTAAAACCCTAATTAGTTCAATTATTTCTAGCCCTTGGTTTTGCAAATTTACAATTTGACCCAAATTGGACTTTTATCTTCAGATTTTCAGTACATATATTTTGCTTCTTTTTTTTCATTTTTGGTCATTGGTTATCCAATTCATGCAAATTCATCCAATTTCAAGACTTTTCGTCAATTATCTTTTCAATTAAACCCCTATCTTCCCCAAGTTATTTTTTTATTATTGTTAGCCTGTTCTAGACTAATCCTTGACCTTTTAAATTGCAATTATTTGTCTAATTCATCCCAAATTGTATTTATTATTATTTTCCCCCTCCTTTTCTTTTGAAAAATCTTGTTATTAGTTGTATTTGGACAACCTGGTTGACCAAAGTTTTTTAATTTTAATTTTAAAATATTTTGAAGATTTTTGAAAAAAAATAAAAATTGGGTTATGACAACAAGTAAAATTAATTGGAATTTAAATATAAGATTCACATATATAATTTTTTTTCCCTTATTTGTTAATTTCAATATGGGTGATTAGCGTAAAAAATTATATTTGTATCATTTAAGTTTTTTTTTAAATTAAAAAGGAGTTTGGGGTTAAATTGAATATTAAATATTAAGGGGTTAAGTCTTAAAGAATGAAGTGTTAATAGTATAAAAAATGATTTAACGGATGTTTAATAAATATGTGAAACTTATATATAATAATGGCGGAATCTAATAAATTTTTAAATCAAGATTTATATTTAGATAAAACTAAGAATTAGTAAAAGAAATGTATTAGTGTGACCTATTAATGTATAAAATTAAAAGAAAAGGAAAATGAGTGGTGGGGATGGACGGAGAGCGAAAAAAATTAAAAAATTTCCCCCCTTTAACAATCAATATTATATTATGTAAATTAAATGTATATTCTGCAAATGCACAAATTGAATGGTATATCAAAAATCGTACCGGTTGAACGGGTTACCAGCTTGCCTCCATCCGCAGTAGTAATTTTGTTTTGTGATAAAATGTCTGTTTAGAGCTGAGGTTAAATCTAGTTTTTTTTTTTTTTTTAGTTTTTGTTTTGTGATAAATTGAAAAAAAAATGTTTTAGATTAAATTTTTAATGATTTTAGATCGTTTTAATATGTTAATGTTAAAAATAAATTTTAAAAAATAAAAATATATTTTAATATATTTTTAAATAAAAATTATTTTAAAAAACAATATCAACACTTCCTCACTCTCAAAAAGACATAAAATTCTATCGTGAGATGAAAACTAATCTGCTCAAGAAAAAAAACCCTGCAAATTCAAGTACAGTTTCAAAGAATTGCTCTCAATAACAATCATTAAATTACATGTTGTAACCCATTTTTGGGTCCCACACAAAAAATAAAAGTAAAATAAAAATAAAAAAAATAAAAAAAGAAGCAAAACAGTGTTGTTATGAGCGACACTATTCCTCCTCCTTCTTTCCCTAGACGTGTAGCAGGGGAAGATAATTTTTTGTTTTTTCTTCTTTACTTCTTCTTGCCTCTCTCTCCCCGCGTGCTCTGCCAAACATCCAAAGCCCGATGCCCCCTCATAATGAGATACCCAAAGGTCGTGCCATGCAAGTGGCGCCCGTTGGTCACCTCGTCCGGCGCCGCAGGGCAGGACGGTCCCGCTACCCATGCGCAGCGATAGGGCGGCGATAGGGACGCCCTCGTTCCCCTTTGCCCTATAAATCTATAAATATTGCTCTCAACACCAGCACAAGATAGAGGGGTGGAAAAGGAGAAAGGAGAGGAAAGAAAAAGGAAGCAGACGAGAGAGAGAGAGAGAGAGAGAGAGAGAGAGAGAGAGAGAGAGAGAGAGAGAGAGAGAGAGAGAGAGAGAGAGAGAGAGAGAGAGAGAGAGGACTGGTTTAAAACAGGGGAGGTAGTTTAAGAGAGAAATAAACAGGTAGAACAAGAAGCACATAGAGGGAAGCCGCTTGACAACGAAAGAGGAGAAAACAAGACAAAACACCTGAAAAAAAGGGAGTGGACAGCTGCATCTCGCCGCTTGGAGCTGCTGTCCGTGAGCCATGACACCGCCACCGACCTCCACAACAGCACCGCTAGCGAAGCAGCTAGAATAGCAAAGCATCGCCTCCTCCGCGCCAGGTAACTCTTCTTTCCCCTCCCCTTTTACTTCGTTTTCGTCTTAAGCTCCTCCTGCATGCAGAACGAATATCGTTCTGCATGCAGGAGGATGGGAGGGGGAAAATAATCCCCTCCCCCCGATTTTTCTTTTCTAGCTCGGGCCGGTTATGGCCCAGCCCTGATATCTAGGTCGGGTCCGGCCCAGACCAAAAGAAGCAGAGAGGACTGTTGGGCCGAGTCTGACCCAACTAACTAGGCCGGCCCAACCCACATAATTATAATATATATATATATATATTAATTAAAAATTCTAAAAAATCCTTAAAAAAATTTGTTGATTTTCTTGCATATTTTTTTTTATCAAAATTGCTTAATACTGGTTTGTATTTTTATACCGTAAATATATAAATCCAGTATTAAAATATTTGGTTTTCATCAAAACATTGCAAAAAAATTTATAAAACAAAAAAAATATTTTGTTTTTCATGCATACGGCCAAGTCTCTCAAAGATAAGAAAAATCATCACATCATATTTTCATACAACAAAAAAAATCATATTGTTTTTTATACATAAAACACAAAAAAAATTCAAAAAAGGTTTTAGCATGCACTTTGACTTTAATAACAAGTTTGTTAGAGCCATAAGAACTAGGCCAATATTTCAAAAATTCTAAAAAAATATTTTTGTCTTCTTGTAGTATCTGGGATTACGAATTTATATGTAAAACGTATTCCTGATATTAAAAATGTAGTTTTGTTATATAGACGTTAGAACGACTAGGTTTTTACCCGATAAGATAAGGACATCCTTACTGATGAGGACTTTTCTTGAATCATAGATAAACCAACAATTAGAAATATAATAATACCTTAGCTTTTTATCAGACAATCAAACAATGCAGCTTACCTTAGGTAAGACGCATTTGGGGTGCTAACACCTTCCTTGTACGCAATCAGTCCTCATACTCGATCTCTAAGACTAGTTAGGGTTCCTAGTGACCAAAATATTAGGTAGCGACTCCCATTCTATTTTCCACTGATAAAAGACAAGAATTTCTTGTCTCCCTATATTTGCCAGATAGATACTTTAGATGAAGTGGAATATTCACCGCTACGCCGTACACGTGCGACACATGTTATGGTTGCAATTCATCCATCCTTTGAATAACTTTCCCCTTTCTTCTCCAAGTCCACATGTTAACCCTGATTCTTATTTATTTATTTATTTAAATTTTGATTTATATTATTTAAACCATGTTTTTTTTTCATAATTATTTTTCTTATAATTGAAAACATAGTTATAAGATCAAATCTGGGTTGATTTGGTTAAATGACTGGATTATAAATGAAATGGGTTAACCAAGTTAACTCAAAAACACAAATAAATTTATTCTTCACAAGATTCTGTCTCATTATTTTTCCCAAGTTAACTCAAAAACACAAATAAATTTATTCTTCACAAGATTCTGTATCATTATTTTTCTTAAAATTAATCATTCTTTCTTTATAGAACCACCATCCCTAGGTCTCTATTTTCACATTTTATCTTCCTCTCAATTCTTCTCTCAAAAAGGAATATAAAAAACTTTATCATGGAGGTACAAGTCTTATGGACAAACTCACAACACCAAATCAAGCTGAGAATGGATGATGAGGTTATGGGCATGTCTGAGGAGTGGCTTGTAAAGAATGGAAATAACTACAATGCTAAGGCACAAGTCTTTCGAGGCTTTTTTCATTTGTATAAACCGATAAAGAAGCAATCAAAGAAGAGAAATATAAAAAACATAAAGAAACATGGTGAATACTTGCCGAACAAGCTTTAATGTAGTGATGTGATCCTAGCTATGACACCAAATAATTTATTAGAAGTGTTTATTGAGTTTATTTTAAGGTCAAACAAAATAAATTCAAAAAGATTTTAATGGATTAGGTCAAGAAACTTGTGTAAAAAAAGTTTAAATTTGCTTGGTTGAACCTTTATCTAATTTGTAGCTCATATTTGAAGCTACAAGAGGATTTTGGGTACTATTCTAATTGATTTGGAAACTATATATCTGTACATTTCCAACGATAAATGAGAGGACTTCTAATTCATTCGGACAAAAAAAATGATGTTTCCTTAAAAGTTGTGGATTTCATTCACTACAAAAAGTCTTTAATGCTATTAGAAACTTATATGGTAGCCTTTGAATTACTTATTTTACAAGGATTCCAGATCAAATAAGAAGAATTAAATGGTCAAAAACTAATTTTTATTTTACAAGATATCAGATTTTTGTTCAGCAAAAATTCTTCAACAATTATTTAACTTGAGTATTTTTCACTATCATATGCAACAAATGGTGACAAAGCATTTAAGACTATTTTTCTTATTTTTTTCTTTACTTTTTTAAATCTTATTTTAATTAGTATGAGCTAGTTAGATTGGGTACATGATTGACCCTTTAATGTTAGGGTTTTATTTTCAATAGTATAAATACTCTTTGTAAGGACAAAATATTGACTTGATAATACTTTTGCTGCCGAATTTATTTAGCTTGCGTGAGAGAGATTCTTGCATTCTTTGGTTCTCTAACAAACTAAATTGACTTATCAAAGATTAATAATAGGCTTTGTGACGTCTTTCTTATACTTCTCGTTTGCGAATTTGTATTCTCAAGGTAGGAGTTTTTATTCCAATAGTGCTAGTGCCTTGTGACATATTTTCATTATGTCACACTCCTATCAGATCTGTTTCGGCTTTCCGGGATTCGTTGTCAATCTTGTTATAGGTTGCGTGACCACGTAGTCACAAGATTCGCATCATGTAGCTTTTTGCGTGTAGATCATGAAGAAGAGGGGAAGATGGGAATTAGAGATTTGAGAATTGGAAATTTTTTCTCTTCTTTGGCAATTATCTTCTCCAAATAAGCGTGGTTGCTCTGTTTTGTGAATTAGGGATTTATCTCTAATTCAAAATGAGCAGAAAAAAATTGGATTTCACTTGAGTTTTGTCAGGTCATTCAAGTTTCATATTAACCTGACCGGTCACCCAGGCATGGCCATGTCAATTGCAACTCTGGTTTATTAACATGTAAAACTTAGTTAAGGTCATGGGTTTCTTGAATCCCGTATTAACTTGTAAGGTTAGGCTGAGTTTTACAATGATGATTGGAACAAGACACGATTTTACATTTTTGTATATATCATGATTAAAAAAGATGGTTTTGCAAATAAGAAAGAAGAATGAGAGCGACATGAGATTCTTTCTCTCCTTATTAACTAAATAAAACATAAGTAGTTGGCATATACAAATGAGGTGGAGTCTATCTGGCTTAAAGCACATCATTTTTTTTTAAAAAAAAAAAAAACCCTTCCAAAGAAGTTTAACGGAGTTAAATATTAACTCCATAAAATTTAACCTGATTTTTTTTTTAATCCAGAACAAAACACAACCTTAAAAGAAGTTCAAATTTAGGGTCTCCAAAATGTACATTTTCTTTCGTCTCTCGCTCCCATTTTACTCAATCACATGCTCAAATGTTTTGTGTTAAAAAGTATTATGTCTTTCATAACTTATGTCGGTGACATTTTTGAAGAGTTTGATTTATGGAGTTTAAATTATGAGGGTTGTGAGAGAAATCTTTTTCACATGAATCAATCCTAAGAGAGATGTTTATAAGATTTGAATGGAGAAAATCAGTCTCGCTGTGTGAAAAATGACATGAGAATCCATGTTGAAAACCAAACAGAAAATTAGGTGTCACTAATTATTAAGAAATCTCCAAAAGTGAAACAAAATATTGCTGGATGAAAAGGAAACAACAAAATCTTTAACAGTAAAGAACAACATCATCAAATAAGACAACATTCTTAAGAAATATCCAGAAATGAAACGAAACAATGCTGAATGTAGTTTTAGATCCACACTACTGATCATTTTGTCACTTTCCCTCATCCTCCATGGTTCCATTTTTCAATTAGCAAGATCAAAATCCATTTAAATACACTGAGATGATGTATCTCAATCAACATCAATATCCTCTTCTTTTAAATTGTTTTGAGTTCCTACCTATCCCTTTTGCTAGCAAGGATATATAACTAAATCCAATCTATATTAAATAGATGGAAAAAAAGAATACTAATCAGCAAAATTACACCATGCATGCTGTCTACATATCTAGGCATTGAGTAATACGGGCTTCCGGCAAGCCAGAGTACAGCTGCAACGAAACTTCAACATGGCAAAGCAGAGATGGTGTTCAATTGAATCCCCAGGGAGCAGAAATAATAATAATAATAATAATAATAATAAGGCTCCAAAAAGGGTGGACAGGGAGGCTTATGTATCTCCGTCATGTTCTTCATTGCTCTCTTCGGTTTTCGCCTTCATTACTGTTTAGTCTGTGGCTTATGCATTACTTGCTTTTCTTATCATTTATTTTCTTTTTTTGTTGTATTTAGTTTTTAAAATTCCCTGCACTTCTATTTCTTCATAAAAAAAAATTAGTCAAGTATATTATTTATGTATGTTATTACAATTTATTTTTGTCCATTTTCATTTTCATTTTTTCAAAATGAGTTTACTCATAAAAAAATAAATAATAATACATAAAGGATTAATTGATTTGTTTGGAGGGAACCTCTCATGCTTCTGGCATTAATGGTAGTTAAATAGTGATGAATCCACTTCATACAATGTGGGAACAATTTATCCTATTCTAACTTTTATATTTGATCTATTAAATATTTGTAATACTTGTTCTTTAATGTTATTTACTATTAATCTTGTTCTCCGAAGATTAATCAGGTATCTGCTGCATTGGCCCTAAATTTATCTTATTCTAATTAAAAACAAAAGTATAAATAAGAATCTGTGCGGACAATACACTAGTTTTATATTAAGAACCATGCTGTCGAGTGAAATTGACACCGAGAGAACAGAAAAAGGATGCATAGACAAGGCCACTGCATCAAGTGAAATATTCAACAGATATCTTGCAATTGCAAATATTAATTATGTAAAGTAGTCTGTGAATACAAACAGAGAGAGTGCAGCATTGTCAGTTTATGACCTGATAGACACCTAAACAATAATTCATATCATGCTTTTACGTAGAAGAAACCTTGAACAGAGGAGCATTTATTCATTCAAGAAATTGTCGTCATTGGTTTCCATTTCTTTTCCTTGAATTATATAAATCCAGTCGTAAGCTAAACCCCAGATCCAGCAAGTCGTCGCCTAGAGGCATTTGAAATGGAAACTTGGCCAAGCCTATCCGCATCGGTTTGTACCATCCGTTCTTTGAGTGGCATATAATGTCGCAACCATTCGCCAGTGTAAACCTGAACCACCAAACAGATGACTGATATCACACATTCCCAATTAATAACCAGAAACATACGTAAGTGCTAAAAAGAAAAATGGATGAAGCCTTGCATACAAAGTGGGATATAAACCTTCTTTCCAGAAACAGTGCATACAAAGAGTTAATAAACAGAAAAGGAATCCAGGTTAGAAGCTCACACGGTATTTGGTTCAGCTATGGATTGAAGCCTTGCATATCTTGGAATCCAGTATTTTTTTATCAAATATTAAATTGTCATGTGGATGTGTAATTATGATGATTATATGGCTAACTGAAAACTAATCATGTAAAGGCCAATAAACTGACTAGAAGCGCATAACAATAATTAAGAAAGAAAAATTTTACTTCAAAATTATTGAAGGTAGTCTTGCCTTGACAAACAGATAGGCTTGAAAAAAAGTTGTATACATTAGTTTCTTTATGGCCGCTCCAGCAAGAAAATACTACTCCAAGCCAATCAAGGAATTCTCTTTCTACATTTTTCCAAAAGAGAAATTTGATACCTCAAGGAATTGAAGTCAAGATGATTTACAGTTCCAATGATGGTTTATTAGCCCGGCTGGTCAAGATAGTTTATAGAATAGTTTCTTGCACTAGAAAAACCAACTTGATCGCCCATACTTTAGGGTATAAGAAAAGCTTCATGTTTAACGAGGAAAACAAATTCAAGAAAGTGTTAGGAAGTAACCTGTTGTGGTCTCATTATCTTTGTATCAGGATCATCCAGTGATTCTCTCCAGTGAGCTAAATAACCAGCCATTCGAGGAATTGCAAACAAGACAGGGAAAAACTCCGTTGGGAATCCCATTGCCCTGTTAACAAGAATTCCAGTCACAGACATTTTAAGCTTGAGGAAAAAGAAATTCTTTTCAATGCCTCCAGGAGTCATTTTCTTTATCTTTAGCATAAACTGCACTATGAGGTGCAAAATTGATGATATCTATCTGTACCTATATATTAACCCAGAGTAGAAATCAACATTTGGATACAGCTTCCTCTTAACAAAATATTCATCAGCTAAAGCAGCTTTTTCCAAGGCAACCGCTACCTGCAAACACCATAAAAACAAATGCATAAAGAAATTGGAGGCGCAACACATTCTTACCGTCTATTGTATAACTAAATTTTTCATATCATTGAAAAAGGAAATACAAACAGATGTCAATAAAATTCCAAACATATGGTTATTAAGCCACAATTGATGCATAACAATTGATGCATAAGGGAGCGCCCTCCATAATCTCTTTACTATGCTTGGGAAAAGTATTAAAAAGTTCAATTTTAACAAGAAGAGTAGGAATAAATTCTATCATCATTTTAGACCACCAATCAGTCCATATTTTAAATTCTTTTTCCAAAAAGGATCAATTTCTTTTGTCCTTACTATATTACCCATGAAAACATAAACCATCAATTTAGCCTTCATTATTTCAAGAATATGACTAAATGCTCTTTTAAGTTTTAACCTAAATTTTTTAAAATAATATTCCTATTAATAATAGAATTCACACTGAGAAGTAGCTTTAAATAATAGAGGTGACAATTTCTCTCAACTCAACATGGCTCGTCCAAAATAATAAACTACTTTTTAATATTTGCCCTAATATGGCACAACACCAAAAAAGTTGATCTCTTGAGCCGAGGATAGGGTATCACACAAGATAGCTTCAAAATCATGTTATTTGGGTTTTCCTCCCATAATGTTCTATGACAATTCTTGGCATTTTTTTTAGCTCCCAGTTTGGTGATTTAGAAGGCATGACTCGCAAACATAAGGTCTATGACAGTTAAAAGCAGCTTAACAACAGTGGCAACCCAACACCCCCCCCCCCTCTCTCCCCCCCACATAATGGAGTGGAAAATTACCTCGATAAGAGGATCCCGACCAACAATGGAAAACACTTCCTCTGCCAATTTCTTAATGACTTTTGCTCTGGGATCATAGTTTTTATACACACGATGCCCAAAACCTGACATCTTTCGCTTCCTGGAGAATGGAGATGCCCAATAATATAAATCAAAACTTTCTAAAGGAATAAAAGCATTTGCAAGCAGAGTAATCATGAAGTTTGTGGCAGACATACATCCACTTGATTGAAATAAATAATCACCTGTTCTTCACACCCTCGATGAAATCTGGAATGTTTTCAATGGTTCCAATCTCACTCAGCATCTTAAGCACAGCCTATAACAATCAATGAAGCACAAACAGGCTTTTAGTGGTAGAACAATCAATGAAGCAGAATAAGGTTTTTAGCATCAGAATAAAACAAATTGCTAGAAAATGTCAGGAAGGTCAGTTTTAAGTATGGATAAAATAACTACGAAAAAGCATGCCATTATGGTTACCTCATTTGCTCCACCATGAAGAGGACCATACAATGCTCCAACAGCCCCAGCAAGAGCAGTGTATACATCGACACCACTGCAAATTCAGACAAGGAAAATGAGAAAAGACAAGGTCTGCTTTACTACAAGCTTATAACCCCAGCAAAAGCAGCAGTGTACACATTTATGCCACTGCAAATTCAGAAAATGAAAGTCAGACATTACAGAGGGCTGCTTTATTTGTGTAAGATAGTTACCTGGATGCAAGATGTCGAGCAGCTGAAGTGGAGCAATTCATTTCATGTTCTGCGTGCAGTATGAAAAGTATGTCTAGAACTCGAGCCAGTCGAGGATTTGGTTTATATGATCTATTGCCCCTGCAAATCCAGAAAAGGAAATCTTAATTATGTAAAATGACTTAGAAAAATCCACAACTCAAACATCAAAATAAATTTTGATACAAAAATGAGGCAGTATTTGCATCTCATTCTGTAGCTTTATTGAGCCTACCACGACTACAAAGAAATAAAAACACATTTAGCAATGCACTTTCAAAAGAAAATGAAAATAAAATAAAAATGACAAGAGTATAGTGTATAATGTTAAAACATGCAGAAATACCATCAATAAGAACAAATTATCACAGAATTATTTATAATTATCCCGTTAGTAATAAGAACAAAAGATGAGCAGATGACGTACAATGAGTCTAGCATGTATAGGAAGTTCTCTGAATAAGAAAGGTTGCTAGAAGGCAGAACTGGAGGTCTACCAGCCAACCTCAAATAAGCTGCTGCTGCAATGGTTGGTGCCTGCATAATATCCCAGTTTACATCCATCAGTCGACAGATTATGACCAAGGCTGCGAAACCATATTTGCTTAAATGCTGAAAACAAATTTAAGCTGAAAAACATGTATATAAAAGATGCAAATCAGAGTCTGACAGCATGGGTAGTTCATAAACGACATGTTCTTAGGTCCAAGAGAAGTAAGGAAATTGAATTGAGTGAACCTTTCCAAGAATGCGGGCAATCTGTTTGTCTCTCACTTGTTTCGACTTGTAAAGATCTTGCCCCTGCATCAAATAAATTTACATAAAAAATGCATGAGAACCTAATAAGTTCGATAGCAACAAGCACACACATTGGCATGGACATTTAAGAATGATAAAAGAATATGATGCCCACACATCCACTCGAAAGAACTAAAAAATAATGGAAAGAAAAAGAAAAAAAACAAGCAATGGATAGAGAAAACTAAATTTCATTCCAGATCGTAACAACCAAGCTCATCATGCAACTTGATTGGCTTCAAGCAGCCAGGCAACAATTTCAAGCCAGAAAAACTATTACCACTGTTAATAAGTTCAAGTACTCTTTTTATCTTCTTGGAGAAAAAAAGAGATATGGAACAAACAAGAGCAGCATATGTTACACAAACAGTATGCATAAATATAAAGCTCAAAGTGTTGAAGCTAAGCTAATCTATGAACTTACTCTAAGAGCTGGGTTAGCATCAGGATGAAAGATGGAAAGAGAACTCATTGCACTGACTAGCACCCCCATTGGATGTGCATCATGAGGCATTGCCTGTATAATATCCTGCAAAACAAATTCTAAAACTTTTAAGAAATAAAGCCTCGATTAACTTGTAACAGGACTTCTTCATAAAATTGTTATAGCAAACAGCTATAGATGAATTTCAAGCCAAGTAATTGTAACTTATGATCAAGGTGGTAAAAAATGAATATTTAATTCTAATTTTAATTAAATCTTATCAACTTTAATTAGTTTACTTATATTTGCATGATGTTATCATATTAATTTGATCAATTGGTTAAATTAGTTTTTTATATATTAATTAAAGCAATGGCAGTAGCTTTCTCCCTATATCCCAATATATGATTTGGATTGACTTTATTTGATTTTAATCGAATTCCTTTTTAGAATAAATAAATAATAAACCACAACAGAAAGGGCTTGTATATAGACTGTTAAGGTTAAAGTGACATGGCATTTTCCTTAAAGAAGACCTATCACAGTCAACACCAAAATCCTTTTGCATGAAAAATGATATGCATTTTAAAACCCCAGCCTTATACCACATAGATGTCTTCACATTTTTTTGTCTCTTCTTCTCGGGTGAGATGACAATTTTCTTTCATTTTCCTCATCACTGTACTTACCATTTTGGTGGATGCAAGCTCTAATCATCTAGCACATCACTAAATCAAATACAAAATGCAGACACTTTCCTTAACTACCCCTAAGCATTTCTACATGAAACCTAAATGAATAATAAAAGCATTGTCAGCTAAAACTCAAAATTAGCATTAACAATACCCAATTACACAAACTTTTTCCCTCAAACCTGCCATTATCAATTACCATGGCCACAAGCATGTTTTGAAACCCAGATAATGCGAAAAGGCATTATGAAATAGTCGGAAAACAAAGTATAGAATAAGCAAAATGTCATGGTCACCATTTTGCATCACAAGTCAAATGCATTACTATGTAGCTTCAGTTTTTGCAGTAATTTGAAAAGTTCAGTATGCTTTGAGCCAATAGACCACATATTCTAATTTCTAAAGTGTCAGCACACAATGTTTAAGACTCTCTCTCAGTGAAAAAAGGAACTGAATATGTCTTTTTGACAAGTGATATTGGGTTTTTCACTATATACAACTTACAATCTTATCTTGACAATTCTCAATTCCTAGTTTAAGCAATATGATTTTTAACAGTTTCGAACAAGGAAATAAGAGAAGCATGTTGCTTCCATCAAAAGCATGCCATAAAGTTCACTTTCAAATTCCCAAGTGAATGAATTCAGAAACCCAACTTAGTCACATTTCCCTTTACCAACTAAAATCATGTATGCTAGCAGGTAAAAGCATAAAATGTCATCTGAGCACCCACAGTTGACAAGTGCATGCTTTGATAATAGAAGAAGAATCACTAGATTATATTATTATATTTTGTAGAGATTTATTTTGCAATTGAGTTCCACTGCGCTTAACCAAAATTCAGTTAATAATGATAAAAAAAATTGCTCAGATTAAAGGGTTAACTTCATTTTGCCTCCCACAACTATACCAAGTTTATCAATCAACTCCCAATACTATATTTTCTTAATCAATCACCCTCCCTGTGTTTCAACTTTACCTCAATCACCCGACAAAACAGTTAAACCTTATGTTTTCTAGGAACATTACCAGCTAAAATTCTAAGGCATTAGTTTGAAGTTTCAAAAGGAAGACAAGAACAGTTTTTTTCTCTCTCGAAAAAATCTCAAAAAAATCAGTAACTAAATCTCAAACAGTTTGATGGATCTTTTTATAGATAGTATGGTTTGATGTTTAGGTTTACTGCAAGACCTTTGGAGAGAAACAAGTGTTGTTGGCCACCTTTTGAAGTCCCAAACTGATGCCCTAGAATTTTAACTACAATTTCCCGTCAAAACATGTAAGAAACCGTTTTCGATTGGTGATTGCGGTAAAGTTCAAACATAGGGGCGTGACTGATAGAAAAGTTAGTTTGGGGGGTTGATTGATAAACTAGGTATATTTGCAACGGGCAAATTGAGGTAACCCCAGATTAAAAAGCATTTAATATTCTGCAACCAAAGTCTACGTTGTAACAATTGCTCAAACACAAAAACACATGAAGGGGGAGATAGGGAGAAGGAGGGAGAGAGTCTCACCAAAACACCCTGAGGTACAGCTGAATGTTGTGAAATGGCAAATTCCCAGTCTGCTAACTGACTTTGAGACGGTAAATTCCCATACACTGAAAAGGAAAACAAACATTGTTTAAAACCTTAATCACCGTATTGTTTATGAAACAGCAAGTTAGTTTTGTAACTAAAGGATGTTACTGACAAATGAGATAGGCTACTTCCAAAAAGGTACTGCTCTCAGCCAATTCCTCAATAGGGTACCCTCTGTATCTAAGGATACCCTCATCACCATCTATATATGAAATCTTTGAAATAACAGGTGCTGTATTCAGATATCCTGGATCATACAATTTCAGCCCCTTGTCACTCTCTCCTGTTGAGATCTGCATCCTCATCATCATCATCATCATCATCATCATTATCATGTATACCAATCAATCAATCAAAATTAATGCCTAATGATTCGAAATTGAATTAAATTATGATATAATAAAAAAAAATTCATACCTTCTTGAAATCAGAGGCTTTGACAGTCCCGTCTTGAGAGACCTGAATTTGGTATTTCTTACCGGTCCTCTCATCGATCACAGTTAACACGCCCTTGAGATCGCCAGGAGGAGGGACTTGAGCAGACACGCACCACCGCTGGATGTCCGAGTCCTCCGACGATTCGAGGGGCGCTCCGAGTAAATGAGCTGTGAGCACGGCCAACCGCCCGCGAGCAATTATAGATGATTCTGACATTTCTTTTCTGGTTTAAATAATTGGAATAAAAAAACCTTGATTGGAAAAGGTGAGTTATTTAGAAGAAAAGAAAGAGAGTGATTGCTCCTTTTCTTTGAGGGACGTAATGATCTATATCTGGGCAGAGGTGATCAAAGAGGAAAAGGAATTTGCTACTCTTTAAAGTATCGAAAAAACAAATTTTATCCAATCCAAAAGTTCATTTATCTATTTTGGGAAACTTCACCATCCTCGAGTGGCGAGCCCACCGGGAGCAGTGGTGTTTGCTTGGTTAAAATTGTAAATTCCGTTTCGTTCCGTGTTAAATGATTCCTCGATCTTGTATACAGCGTTTGTTTTTTTAGTTTTAAAAATAATTTTAAAAAATTAAATATTTTTATATTTTTATTTTAAATTAATATTTTTATGTTTTTAAATTATTTGATATGGTGATATCAAAAATAATTTTTAAAAAATAAAAAAATATTATTTTGATATATTTTGAAATAAAAAAAATTTAAAAAAACAATCACAACTATACTCTAAAATACTGTAAAAAAATAATCAAATAAATTTATCGTATTCAATTTATTTTGGATATTTTTTTCGAATTCTACTTGAGATGTTCCAATTATTTTATGTATGTTTCATTTCGTGAATAATATATTTTTATTATATTTTTTATTATTTGATTTATTGAAGATTAAACTTTATAATTTATTATGGTTTGTTTTTTTTTCTGGTTAGATTTCATAACTCCTGTCATGAGTTTGAAAAGTTAACCTAATTAATTGAGTTTTTTGTTTTTTTTATTAATATTTTTTTTAGTTTTATTATTTAGCATCTTTAATATTAACCTGAGATAACTTAAAAAAAGGATCAAAACTATATCGTTTTGACCAAAAAAAATTTAATCAATGGGATTTTGAACAAGTTACGAGGTAATCTAGATTTTTAATTGGGTCAGGCCAGGTAAATTCCTTCCCCTATTTTTTTCTTCAACATAAATATGTCTAAGCCTTTAGTCAGTCGGGCCTAGAAATCACATGTCAAGTCATTTTAAATTTTATAATTATGATTTCTACAGTCTCATTAGTCTTACTTGTGAAGTTAACTAAAACTAATAGTTTTTCAAAATTTTTGGATTATTTTAGTTAGATAATTTTTTAAAAAATCAGTTCATTTTGGTTTTAATTTTAAATTTAAAAAAAAAACAAATAAAAAAATCTATTTTAAACTAAAAGCCTATTAAATTAAAGCATGTAAAAAACATCCCATATAAAAAGCCAATTATTTCAAATTGGACTTATTTGGTTTTGACAAATGTAAAACTAAACTAAAATGATCGGTTTAGTTCTTTTATTCGGTTGAATTTTTTGATTTGAACCTAATGCACGAGCATTTTTAAGAAATTAAACATTTTCCTTAATTATTTTTATTTTTTTCTCATAACTAGTATATTGGCTCGCGCTCTGCAACAAGTCAATATTATTTTTAAAAAAACATAAAAAATACTAAGAATATAGAGAATATTTTAAATCCCTTGAATTTGGCAATCATGCTAAACCTAAACATATTGGGTGTGACAACCATGTCAGACCCCAGCGACTTGGGTCTGGCAACTATGCCAAACCCAAGTCTGTTGGGTCTGGCGGCCATGGCAGACCCAAACAATAGCTAAATTGATTAAAATTATTTATAAATAAATAAATTTGAAAAGGGCTATGACTGTGTTGGATGGTTCCCGACTCCAACATTTCTTTAATCATCATTTCTACCACACATCCTTTTATATACTCGAGTGTCTATAGGACCTGAGGTTTATTGGATTAGATCCCTCATTCAGAGGTATATTGTGATCATGGTTGTGTGGTGGTGATAAGTGCTTAGACTCTTCAAAAACCTCTTGGTATTCTGCTTATAGAACTTCCAGGCCAGTATTCTTAATAACACATGATTGTAGCTTACTGGATGTTGGTTGCCCCTCATTATCTTGATCCTCAATAAGGCACAGGCTGCATAGATTAATTTTAGATACTAATCTAGTGTTGCACAACAAGCCATTGAGTTGCTTAAACCTAACAGTCTCCACTAACAAAAGATCATCCCCCTTGATAAAGACTTCTTGGCCTTGCCACATAAATGCCATCCACATCTCATCATAATTGCAGACAATGGTTTTCAATTTAGCTAGCCACTGAATTCCCAGGATCATGTCACAGTTTTTGAGGTCCAAGGTGAAAACATAAGTCACGAATGCAACTCCCTACATTAACCATTGGAAGTTGTTGCACATTGAAGTGCAAGTCATGGTTCCCCTATCACACAACTTGTACAGTTAAGGCTTTAATACTGGTGAGTTTACAATGCAACATTTCTACCACTTGGTTGCTGATGAAGTTATTTGTGCTCCCATAATTCACCAGAATAAACAAGGGTTGTTTTCCTACTCTGCTAGTGACTCTAAGAGTATTTAGGCCAACCACCCCTTCTAAGGTATTAAGAGATACGTGTGGGTTGTGAGTGTCATATTCTACTTCAGTCACCCCTTCTCCCTCACTACTCTCCCCATCCTCTTCAACAACACACAATGAGTAAAGCTTTTTGTTCTAACACTTGTGTCCAGGTATAAATTTTTCATCACGCAAAAAACAAAAGCCCTTAGTTCTCCTCTCATCCAAGTCCTTGTTCCTGATAGGCCTAGTGGTTTTACTAGCATTGTTGGGGCTATAGGGTGGGGGAGTTAGCAGAATACCCGTATGGAATGACTTAGAATTGTTATTGGGAGATCCTGATAGGCTTTTATTATAGTTGGGCTGGGTGTAGGTCTTGTTTTAGTAAGCATATGTAGCTGGCTGGTAGGTTTGTTTGTTGTGGTTGGAGCTATAACGCTAGTGGGTAAAGGTGTTATCATGCAACCTGGCAAAGGTGTAGGCTTGTTTTAAGGATTTTAGTTCGAACATCTTAATCATATTCTTAACTTCTACTTCCAGTCCTCCAATAAAAAACACCAAGGTATTTTTTTCAGAAATCTCGGATCTATTCCAAAGGATATCAAAATCTTTTATGTAAGTCTCTAAGTCGTTTTTCTGCTTTAATTCAATGAGTTCTTCTAATAGATTTCTCCCCCCCCCCCAAACCTGCAGCATAAAGCCTCTACATACTCATGCCATGATACTACCTACCCTTCCAGACTTCTCATGAAATTTTGGTGCCAACACAAAGCCATTCCATCTAGATAATAAGAGGCCAATTTAAGTTTATCATGCTCAGTAATCTTCTCAACATCAAAATACTGGTTACATTTATAAATCCATTTAATGACATCCTCTCTTTAAAAAACAAGAAACTCTCGTTTTGGTCAATGTAATGGGTAATAAGAAGGTGTACCTTCACTGGCCCCATTGAACTTGGCAGAGAAGTCCTTTGCAACAGGGTACTAAGGCGTAGCTGGGTGCTGAAGCGCCTTGGGCAGATTGGACTAACCGACGGAAAGCTGAGTGTTTTGCAAGACTAAGTCAACGCGAAAAGCAAGGGCATCAATAACCTCCTTAAGCTCCCTGAAGCGTACATTGGTATCAACTCTGATATCATTAAGTTGTTATTGAATTTGATAATATGCTTGGGTATGCTTCAAATAAGTGGCTTCATCCACCTTCCTGGCCTCTTAGGACCTCGTCTTAAGTGGCATTTTCGAGTCTAAAGATGCTGCTCTGATACCACTTAGAGCAATGGGTTGGGACAATGAATGACCCGACATCAATATAATCGACAATGAATGAAACAAAAAGGAAGATGATGATAATGGAAGGAGAACGAGAGTGATACACAAGATTTGAGAAGGAGGGGAAGAATAACAGAGAGACAGAGGAGTGAGAGAGAGAGAGTCTCTGAAAAATATGGAAATGTGTTATATCATTCAATTTGTATGCATTCTGTTGAAACAAAATGCAATACATATAATAGCTTTTCCATTCTTAATTTTCTAGAGTTTTCTCCTACACAGTGGCTTCAACATTGAAATTGAAACGCATAGCATTGGTTATAACGGCGACACCCAAAACGCACCGTTTGACTTATTGATTCCCTTACTTGAATTCCCCCTCGAAATATTACTTTTCAGTTCCCTTCTTGCGACAAAAACATGTTAGTAATCCATTAATAAAAAAAAAATTATGTTAAAAAACAATATGCGTAGGGTATAGTTATACTAATATTTTTCATTTCTGAAACGAAAATGAGAATGAAAAGGACATTTCCTTGTATTCAAAGAAACAAAATCTTGCCAGTGTGTTATAGTTCCTCCAAGACAGACCACGTGCAAAATTAGTGCCTCCAAACTAATGGGCCCCAGGCCATCATCCTGACAAAAGAAATGCATCTGGTGACCTTGATTTCCTTACTTTCCCCCCCACAAGATCTTGACGTCGCATGTTCGCATTATTCGATCATATAATATTAGGATTCCGCAGACCCACTTGGGGTTGAATAGACTATGAAAAAAAGTCGAGGTTACTCTCAATTCTTATATAGAAAGAAAGAGTAAGGTAACTGACCCTTAGCCCCTTGAAATGCCATCGAGAGGAAGAGTCCAGACAGCTGACAAGGCAATCACGTGAAATGATTGTTTGTAATTTCCTTTTAAAAATATTTTAAAAAACATTTAAATTTTTTTAAAAAATAATATTTTTTTTACTGTTTTCAAAACATTTTAATTTACTAATATTAAATATAATTTTAAAAAATATATTATTTTAACATTTTAATTTGGTACGTAGGATGTTATATCTGAGTTAAAATCTTTGGTATGTGAAATTAAGAAAATAAAGAGTGGGAGCATTAAATAATAGGATGCGTGACAAATACAGAAAGGAACAAACAAGTGGGGCACGTAGTTATCTACATGTTCAATAACAAAAGATTTACTACAACTTTACAATTTACGACTTAAGTTTTTTTTTTTTTTTTTTAATTAGGTGTTTTCCTTAAAATGCCACGATTAATATCTTGGACTTCGTGCTACGCGTATATTGTCTCCATTTCTGTAAGTACTCAATGTTTCAAAGGTGACAGACAAATTCTTTTTTGGGTAAATCATTCGAACCTACATTTATATAATTGGGAATATATCTTTATACCATATCCAATACTCTAACATATATTTAAAAAAATTAAATTGATATAATTGTTAACAAATATATTTATTTTATTTTATTTATTAAGGATAGAATAATATTTTTAATTTAATCTATATATAATTTCTTTGTATTTATATTAAAATAAAAACTTCAAAATATCTATGAAACCTAGCCTCCTTCTCTTTCTCTTTTATGTTCATATTTTTTTTTAATTTGAATTGTTTAACACAATAATTATATTTGTTTTCATTCTTAAAATGTCATTAAACTACACGAGAACATAATTTTATTTTTTTGAGAAAAAATTAAAATCTTTATTTTTTAAATCTTAATGGATGAACAATTTTAAAACTTTATATTTCATCAAATATCTTGAGCAGTTTTAAGAAAATCTTCAATTATATAACAAGGGTAATATTGAAAAACGAATATATAATTTAGTGAATTTAGATAGAAAAACTTAATTAAAAGATATATTGAAAAATTGGATATAATATATGATTAAAAATGAATAACCATATTGAAAACTTATCAAATGATAGATTCAGCTATTTACCAATTAGTTTTTTTTTTTTTAAATTCGTGTTAACCATTTCTCCTCGTTAACAGTTATATAAAAATTCATACGCCTACCAGCTCTTCTTTATATTTATATACACGCGCTCGCCCACATGCTCACACATGCACCAACTCTTACTTTTATATTGCATTTTCCTTACACTAGCTGCATGTTATGGACTATCACTTTTGATTTTAGGTTGGATCGATATTTTCTATCCAAAGTAAACACAACTCTCATTTTGATTACTATTATTATTATTATTATTCATTTATTAACAAAAAACCAGTAAAAATACTATCAATTTTATATTGTACACTTTCTTACACTTCACTGTAGATTGGAGCGTATTTTTTTTCATGTTAATCCTCAAATTTATTTTTTCAACGATTAAGTTCTTAAATTACAAAATTAATGGCCCATTGCTTCCTTTTTGTTGACCAGGGGAAAAATTAAAAGAAAAAAGATCAATGTAAAAAAATGTTGAAATGGATGATGGGTTCAAAGTTGGCACAAAAAGTTCCATTTAGTGATCCATTTTTCAACATTATACCTTTTTGATTGCTTACTTTTTTGAAATATCAAAATTGGTACAAAATTTTATTTTTATTATTTTTCAATCCTTGATTTATGGAAGGAGAAAAAAAGCATCGCTGAATTTTAGAGTAGTGAAAAAAATTTATCATTCTCGCCATTTCTAACCATCAAAATAGTTGTTATTGATGTCTACATGTTTCATATAATAAGAGAAGTTTGATAGTAGTTTTTCAGAGCTCAATATTGCATAAAAATAAATAAATCTAAGTTGAGAATAAACAAATCTAACAAAGTTTGATTTTGGGTTCGTGGACCTTTATTGGGTTGAAATGACATAAAAATTGGATTTTTAGGGTAAAAATATCTATGCCCTAATTTCTCAACCACCACATTGGTGGCTAGAGTTTGGGCAGCAAACAATACATTATCTACCTATTAAAAAAAAAATGAATGACACGTTGTCCACTCCTTAAAAAAAATATATTAAAAAGCCTATGTGTGCAGGCTTCAGTTTGAAGGCCCATGCACTTGGACTCTTTCTTTCAAAGGCCTAGGTACGCTAAGCCAGCCCATGCACTTAGACTCTTTCTTTCAAAGGCCTACGTACGCTAAGCCACAAGCCCACACTCTTGAGCTTCTTTTGATCTTTTTTTGTTTTTATTTTATTTTATATGCGGATAAAATATAAATTTAAGAAAAAAATTTATTAGATCAAATTGAGCACATGACCCGGATTACAAGTTTGACGGGTTAAACCACATCATTCGGGATGCTATTTTTTTCTTTTTTGTTGTTTAATGCATTTCCCCCTCATAAAAAAAAACAATCACTTTTTATTATCAATGATCTACTTTTTCTATCTTAGTCACACACGCTTGTTTTGATTTTTTTATTTGAAAAAAAGTATTTCATATAAAGTTTTATTGTTATGCTTTATTATTATATAATTAAATGAAAAAACAATATTTAGGATAAAAAAAATTATGGAATATGATTACTTGCATAACCTGCATTATAAATTTAGTTGATTGACTTGAGTTCATTTTTTTTTATTAACTATTGATTTCTACAAATTTTGTTTGTCAACGTTGAGTTAATTAAATATTAAGCTTTCAAATTTGTTTTTTTAAAATTATTTTTGCAAGTTTTGTTAGTCCATTTAAATTGATATTGTTAATTTAATATATTATTATTTTAATATTAGATGAAAATATTGCATCGTGTGTACTATCTCAAATGTTTTTGAAAATATTGTCCAAAATGAATTGTTAGTTAAAATCTTTTTTAAGAGAACACGTTAGCGGTGTCTAAATCTTTTTTTTTTTTTTAGTGTTCGAAAAGATTTTTCTCTGATCTCCAGGTACAACGTGAGTCAGTGATCTAGAGAGTAAGGCAGGTGCTAAATTGTTAAAATTGACCACACCAACGACTAGTTTGGATTTCATTAAATTTGAATGAGTTGACAGCATATGAGTTTGTAGCTTAACTAGTATTTATGTACCTCTTTTTTTTCTTAAAAAGACTTTGAATTCGAGCTCTCTTTTGTAAGAAAAAATAAAATAATCAGTGAATTCTTTGTAAAACGTTAGCTGGCTACGTAAAAATTTGAGAATTTCAAGGAAATTTAATGTAACTCTCAATTATATGATACATGTAATTGGCGGTAAGACTAACGTAGTACGTTTTTCAAGTAATAACGGTCTGGTCTTCCAACAAACAAAACTGTAAAAATGGCGACGACACCCGCGTTTCTTTCCTCGTCCCTTCTAATTATCTATAACATTACAATATCATCATCAAAATTATAGCTCTAACTCCAGCAGCAGCAGCTAACATCTCAATTAGCAAGCAACCTCTAATCACTTCAGTCCATGAAATTCTTGGTACTCCAAATCCTCTGCTTTACTTCCTTTAAACTATGCAGTTACAATCTTGCTTCATTGGCCTCTTTCTCCTCCTCTCTTGTATTTCTGCATCTGGGTTTGGATCCATGGGCCCCATCTCCGCCGCATTTGGCGACCATGCCTTCTTCTGCGCCATCGACGCTAGTGGCAAGCAAGATGTTATTTGTTGGATAAAGAATAACACTTTGCCACCATCATCATCCTCAGCTTCTACATCTGCTTATTTTAGTAATATTGGTCCCATAGCAGCTCTATCAGGCGGCGAAGGATTTCTTTGCGGAATCTTAGCTAATAACTCACAAGTATTCTGTTGGAGCTCAGTTTATTCAGGTCCAGATCTTGTTCCTTCAGTTTATAGGAACACAGCTTATTCTCATATTGCAGCAGGAAAGAATCATGTGTGCGCTATTAGAGGATCTTATTACTCTGATCATGATTCCGGCACGATTGATTGTTGGAATGTTATCAACGGTGCTAATAACAGTTTAACTTCTGTACAGGGCACTGGTGTCTTTTATGACCAATCTATTAGTAATCTTGTGTTTGATAAGGTTGTTTCTGGTGAAGAGATTAGTTGTGGTGGGGTTAGAGGAAGAGGGGTTGTTTGTTGGGGACCGAACAAAGATAGGTTCGGCGTTTCGAATTTCTCCGAGAATTACATGGTTTTAGCTTCAGGGAGGGATTCCGTTTGTGGGATTTTGGAGGGGTCTAATGATGTCAAATGTTGGGGCAATAGTACTAATTCATATTCAACCCCTCCCGTTGGGACCCGTTTTGTGTCGCTAACTGCTGGAACTAACCACTTCTGTGGGATTAGGGAGGATAATCATGCAGTCGAGTGTTGGGGAAGTTTCAATTCATCTTTAATTCCAAAGGGTGGTTCTGGGTTTATGGCGATTGCTTCGTCTGATTTCACGACATGTGGGATAAGGGAAGATGATTTGGTTATTGATTGCTGGTTTGCTAACGGGACTTTGCCACCAGATTACAGTCCTCCTTTGGAGTTGTGCAGCCCAGGGCTATGTAGTCCTCGTTCTTGCGGTGAAGGGGAGTTTGTTTTCAATGCAAGCATTCTAAATGAACCGGACTTGACAAGCTTGTGTGTTAGAAAGGACTTAAAGATTTGTTCTCCATGTGGGTCAAATTGTTCTGAAGGTTTTTTCTTATCTAGTCCTTGTACTGAGAATGCCGATAGAGTATGCACAGCTTGCTCTCTTTGCCAGAACAATTCTTGTTGGGATGTGTGTGGGTTGAAATCATCTAATGAGAAGCAATGGCACAACTTGCGCAGATTAGCAGTCATAATTGGTTCTTCTGCTTTGGGTTTCTTGTTGATATTAGTTAGTTGGTGTGTTCTTCCATGTTTATTCGCCAGCCGAAACGAAGAAAGAGCAAAGAATCAGTTTCATTCTTGTATCGGCAAACCAGAGCTGGAAGCTGACGTTGCTTCTGATTCTCACCTTCCTCAATCCATCACTCCTTGTCCTGGGAAGCCTCAAGTTTTCCGACTATCAGAGCTTAAAGATGTCACCAATGGATTCAGAGAGTTCAACGAGCTTGGTCGCGGAAGCTATGGTTTTGTTTATAAAGCAGTTCTAGCTGATGGGAGACAGGTTGCAGTCAAAAGGGCAAATGCTGCCACGATAATTCACTCTAATAGCAGGAATTTTGACATGGAATTGGAGGTCCTCTGCAACGTTCGGCATTGCAATATTGTGAACTTGTTAGGTTACTGCTCAGAAATGGGGGAAAGGCTGCTTGTCTACGAGTATATGCCCCATGGCACGCTTCATGATCACCTCCATGGTGGGCTTTCTCCTCTGAATTGGAGCCTTAGGTTGAAGATTTCAATGCAGGCGGCCAAGGGACTTGAGTACCTTCACAAGGAAGCAGAACCGCCAATTGTCCATCATAATGTCCAGACTTCAAACATCCTTTTGGATTCTGACTGGGGAGCACGAATCGCAGATTTTGGGCTTCTTTCAGCAAATGAGAAGGATCTTTGTGGAGATAAGAAAAGTGATGTATACAACTTTGGAATTGTACTGCTAGAGATTCTTAGCGGAAGAAAAACCTATGATAGAGAATACACTCCACCAAATATTGTTGAGTGGGCTGTGCCATTAATTAAACAGGGCAAAGCAGCTGCCATAATTGATAGATATGTGACTTTTCCAAGAAATGTCGAGGCCCTACTTAAAGTTGCCGATATAGCAGAATTGGCTGTGAGGGAAAATCCTAACGAGCGACCTACTATGTCGGATGTGGCAACCTTTCTAGAGCAAATTGTGAAGGATGGATTGCTCTTGTAGTCTTCAGACAGGATCCTTAGATGTCGATTGAAATTCATATGACGAAAGAGGTACCCTTACCACACCTTCAGCACTGAGTGCTGCTATACGGCTACTGTATACTTGTCTTGAGCATTTTTGTACATCACGTTGTTTCAAAACCCCTCTTCCCATTTTCTCTTTGTTATCTTTATGTTCATTTATAGATGTGATGGGGAATTCCATTTGTATAAAATTCTACATGTTTTGATCTCCAAGGAAGTTAAAAACAATAAATTTGCCCATCTGAACACTGGACAACAATGCCTTGATGTATAGACGAGGACAAATTCATATGAATCAGCTGAAACACAAATTCCAAGCCCAAAAATTACATGAACCACAAAAACGAAAAGTTTGCCAATGCAGTCTTAGTCAATGTTCCAATCAACCACCCTACGTCTAATAATCCTTTGGTGGTCCCCATGCTCATATATATGCTTGGGAATCTAGATTTAGATTGACGGTCCTTCCTGTTTCAGTGATAAAGAACATTGCAAATTGCTAGCGATGAGAATTCTTGAATTTAAACCATCACTATTTGTTGATTAATTATCCACGCAAACGTGCTTATGCAACCAGACCACTTATCTATCAATATGACCAGGAACAGGCTGTGTAAGCTCTGAAACGTTTAACAAGCTGATGCAAAAGGAATTCGACAGTGGATTGTGGTAATCTTGACAGCAAGAGATAAAATATTGTCAAGTCCGCACCATATTAGCTTTCAGACACAGCTTCTCTTTCTCTATCTCTTAATTTTGTCTTATTCAGTCTCAATGTTTTCTCCAGGGCATTCTTAACGAATGCATTGATAAGAATTGATTAACACGTGTATCTGAAAAGAGATTGATTAATAAATGCACTATTATTATATGTGCAACTAGTCAGATAATATTGCATACTATCAGTAGTTTTCTGAATGCAATTTGTCATTGTCATGGCTGGATCTAACTGCTCATTGGACGTTTTCGTGGGCTAAAGTTTATTGGAGAGGATCGAATTCCCTTTATTGTCCTGAAGCACACTGTGGGGATCCATCTTTTTTGCAGAAAATTTCTATGATTATGCTGAGGAGTGATGATCTCATAAGCTTGAGCTAAAAGTTGTTGATACCAGATATTCAGAACTGGAGTTTGACTCCATCTGCTTAGAGTATGGTCAAGCATTTGTGAAACCTGCAAGAGTTAAAAAGGAAAAGAAGAAACTGAACCCTTATGATTATAATGGACAAATGGAATAGCTTTGTGAGAGATTACAGACAGTAGTAAAAGCTAGATTTTTGGAAAAGAGATGAGGATGCTGGTGTGGAGCACCTGGCTGCAGATGGAAGAGAGAGAAGAATCTGAGCCATTTAGATCACAAGGCCTGTTCAAACACGAAGGTGGTGCCACCGCCCCCACTCAAGGGACCTTTCATTCCAGTAAAGCATTTTCCAGAACTGATTGAACATGGCAGCTTTTCTATCAACTTGACATTGAATTATTCGAAGACCATTCTGCTCCAATCCAGAGGATAAGTCCCATTTTAAGAACCATCTTTCTCTAGCGCCCCCAAGCACTCCCACGCATTTCAGTTTCAGAAAAGGAAAAGAGCCTTTGCTTTATGATCCTAAAAAAAAGAGAGAAAGGAAAAATTGCCAATTGCCAATTGCCAACCTCGTTTATTTCTCTCAACCTCGTGTATTTCTCTTTCTATCTCCTTAAATCTTCTATGATACACTTTTAGGCTCACACGCATATCTCTGTAGCCTTCACCATATTTACAGACAAAATATAGAAAGAAAGAGCCTTTCAGGTAAAGTGTTTCTCTGTAGTTTGTTTTCTGTATGCCAAAAATCCTTCTCAAAAGCTAGTTGGTTTTAAACAATGAAGAAAGGGAGGTATGGTGTGGACAATCCCTTAGAAACCAACTTGATTGTCCCATTTTGGCAAGAAGGGATCTATTTATCCATGCTTTCCTGTTGCAATGCTCTTGCTCCTTGTGTTATGGTGCTTCCAAACAGCAGGCACTTTCATGCCTCATTATTTCAAGGTGGTGAACAATATTTATGAAATTTAACATATTTTTTCTGGTTTGAACTTTTGAAGTTGCAGCATATAATGCTTTAGATATATTAATACAAATGCACTGTTTTTCTTGACTAACATAAACTAATTGAGCTCCGTTTGATCTCCAAAAAGCTTCATGTATCAATTCAGACTAAAATATGTGCCTGTGTGAGATCCCTGTGTGCCTGGCTACCTGCATGCCATTTGCATAGCTCATCAGAACGTCGGTGGCCTTGGTGGATGGCGTGCAAGGAGTCATGCATGCTGTGAGTTATTTATCAGAGAAGGAACATTGTTACATTAATTGTACGTAGGAGTTCATGTCTGGTAAGATATGTATATATACGGTCGACCATATGTCGTTAGGATTTTTTACCATCCCATAACGCAGTTTTTCTGTCTCAGTGGTATGATTGAAGCCTCGTTAGGATGTCATGTTTAGAAAGCTTGACTGTGCCGTGCATTGGGGGAAACTAGGAAGCTGTAGACTTTCGGGTATGGTTTGCATCCATTTTGACGGACAGAAACAAGAATTTATGTTCATGATGGAAAAGAGTCAAGCCTATACTTAATAGTTTTCACTTTCATACTGCCAGGTTACCAGCTTGATTTTGACACCACCCTAATCGTGCACAGTAAGATAAATTTCCCTCTGTTCAACAAATTCAAATAATGGTCATCCACAATTCAATCATTAATTTAAAAGCTTTCATTAATTAGCAGTTCATGACACGTTGGTGGGTTTCACCTACCATGAAGCTTGCTCTTGTCTGCTATCTAGTAGTATTTGTTTTTCAAGGAGATCTTGATGCTCTGACCAGACCCTCTCTATTTTGTCCCTCCTCCAAAGCATGAAGAGACAACAAAAGAAACATCTTCGCATGAGGAAAGCTGTTCGATTTGATAGAATTCAACAAAATACTGCCGTGCTATTTTTACATTTATACTGCAGCACACGAGATAAAGCGATTTAAGGAAGCTCTTAGCGTTCATAGTTTCCTGCTGATTCATGCCCATTTCATGCTCCTCTCTTTTATTTTACGATGGATCAATCAACCAATCTACACTAAACCGCAATACACATGTATTTCACACAATAACAAGTTAAAATTCATTTAAACCAACGACTACTCTACAGCATCTTTCAGTAAATTCAACATCGTGTTGAAGGGATTGTTCCTGTGGAATCACAAAAACCTTTCGTTTGACCACACAACACCCGCATGATCCAATCAATATATTTATATATGCGCAGCAGTTATTATCTAGACTCCATTGGTTAGAAATGAAAATTTTCTTTTCCTTTTTTTCCGGGGTTTATAGAACAAGAATTACCAAATAAAAATACTGGAAATTTTGGTCTGTGTCCTCTGGTATAAGTGCTTCTGTCGCAGTGTAATATCCATCAGATCAGAAAGAAGCCCTGGTTGTCAAATTTGAATATCTTTGATATCATTGTCGTTGGTCAAAATTTTAACTGTGGTAGACATTCGTGGGCGGAGCTTGGCAGTTTCTTGCAGCAAAGGTTTCCTGGCTATCATTGTTCCATATCCTTGGATATTTTATTTACAGTAAATGGAAAACTGCCTTGCATATTATTGTTAGTTGAGATATGAACCGACCTACGTAATTTAAATGTCCAAGAAATTTTTTTACTTTTTTCTCTATTGTAGGCTATCCTGGATAGCCTTTGCTTTATACAGATCAACTTGCTCATACTGGATTGTAGAGACCCGGTCTTTCAAAGCATTTACTCTATTCTAGTATTCCCTCATATTTGATTCAACTTCTCTTCTTGCTTCTCTTTCATCATCATCTCGGGCCTTGTATTGAGCTTTTAAACTTTTTTTTTCTTCAATAATGAGATTAGTCAATTTACTTTCTCTTTTTCACCTTCCAGTCTCATTCTGTTGTGATCCTTCTCTCTTTTTTTTTAAAGAAGCTATTGATTCCTTGTCAGCACGTCTCCTACCTTCAGAGGTCTTTTTCAAAGTCACCAATTCTTTTTCCAGCATCACGTGTTTGTTCACCAGGTCATCATACTTGATCATTCTTTCTTTCTACTATTTCTGGATTCCATGCACAATTTCTTTACACTGCTTATCCATCTTTTGGTGGTTCTTTCCTTACTCTGAATCTTGTATTAATTGAGCTATCCACTCAACCTTTTCTCTCAACTATTGGTTTATAAAGGCCTCCATCTTTTTTCTCTTTTAAAAGTTGGTTTTCTAAGAATTTTTGTTGACTCTTACTATTGCTCAACTCAATCCTCAGCTTATCTAACTCATCTTGCAAATCTTCTTCGTTATTTGCCCTTTTTCTCCTAGGTTATGTGGTGGAGGATCTTCCTGGCTAATATTTGGCTTTGCATTCTAATGTTTCTGAGCACCTTAGATAATTCATCATTCCTCCATACTAAGTAATTAGCGTTGGTTAATGATTCTTTTTGTTGTTCCTCTCTGTAGAATAAGACAAGCTGCCCCCAATCACATCTCATAGTGTGATTGGCATCTTTGAACAAATTGTTATACTTAGCTAATTCCTAGGTCCTCAACATGTACTGAATGCCTCTAAATTTTCTAGTTACCAACAAGGGTGAGTAATTGATGTAACCAGTCAAACCAATCAGTGGGACCCATGCTCTATTACCACAACTCATAAGATAAGATGAATTGCTTACCCAAAGGGCATTCCACCTGAAATTACTCCGATAAAGTGCTTGGTAATTTTTTACCCATGACTTCTAATTTAAGTTGTTCCATTCCTCACTCAAAATCATTATGAGGGGTCTCATGTTGAACCATCAGAAATTATTGAAAACTTTTCATGGTGTCTCTAAATGACTGACTATCTATATATAATATAGAACACAACACCACATTGCTCCCTTTCCATGCAATTTACAATGGTTTAGGGATAAAAGAGTTTCAACCAAGAAAGTTGTGGTGGCGTTATTCTCTATCATTCATATTCAACTAAGGTGTTGGCAACTTCAATACTGATGATCCTAACAACTTTTAAAGGAAATGAAACTAACTCGAAGATGGTGAAAGCAACTACTTAGTATTTCTCTTCTCCTAGTTTTCCCTTATCTTTATTTGCCTTCATTTTATTCTCTATTAACTTCCACTTAAATTCTCCATTAAACATCTTGTACTGATCAATTTGGTCTAGATGCAATAATTTTACGACCTTGGTATCTGTATTCTTGATTCTTTGTCTGAAATATACTTTGTGAGGGTCATTTGGGAAGTTCAGAATCTGGGCATACTTTTTGATGGTAGGGGTCATGTCAATATCTCTAAAGGTGACACATCTATAACCTAAATTCCAGAAATGCATTAAGGCTTTGCCTGTAGAAATCTAAACTGAGATCCTTATTAGATGGGCAATTCTCCCATACTTTCTCTCAAACAAAGTCTCATCCACATATCCCAAGATTGCCACAAGCTTCTTTATATTGTCCATGGAGTATTTTGGTCATGTACAGTAATTCCCCAACCTTGGTCCATAGGCAAAATCCCCTTCAACTAGATGCATCATCTCAGATCTTTTTCCATACTCAGAAAAAGTCATGGAAGTCTTAGTCATAGCTAAAAAACAACTTTGCAAAGTTTAGGATTTTAATCAAGTTTAACCTATTGCAAAATGAATTATTAAAGAGTTCATACCCTATAGGTAGGTTCTAGGTTATTACATGAGGGGTAAGCTCACTACCTGGTCTTAAAAGAGTCTATGATATGCCCAATGACCACCTTTCATGAAGGCATTGTAGAGGTTTATAAGGAATGGTTGGGGCACAGTGTAACCGTCATTATTAAGTAAATGCTTGACTTATAGTTAGATTTCTCACGAATCTGAACTTCGACTGAAAGTCATAAGACAGATCGCTATTCCCCAATTAACCTAGAATTGAGTTTATTCAAAAAATAAAAATGCATGAAGGCATTAATTCATACCCGATGTACTTATGCATGAGTAGTATATAAACATGCATGCTAAAGCAGTAAAAATAAATATGCAAAAATTAAATTAAATAGACCAACAAAAAAAAAGGCAAACAATCAAAACTTAGTCTAACTAATTTCTTCTTTACTATGTGAGATTCATGAAATACTTTGTTTAAATTCACCATCATTGGGTTGTATCTCTTTTTTTATTGCTATGTTATAACATCCTTCATGTTGTTTATTCTATATTGTTCACCACCATTAATAAGTTTATGAATGTTCTCTAATATTGTGTTTGTGTTTGTAGTGTTTGTATAAGGTTTTAAAAAATCGCATTCTATCTTTTAGGGTACGTCTCTTTAAGTTAGTTAAGTTTAAACCTTAACCATAACATCTAGTTTTAGACGTATATGTGTCAATGTTCACACTTATAAGTTATACTAGAAATGTTAGGACTTTCTACCAATTAAAGCATTGAACTTTAAATATCTTAAACCTCTTATAGTTGGAATTGCTAAATATCTAGTTTGAGCATGTTATCATTTGTCATTTCCCCTCTTTATATTGTTTTCTTGCAATATCCATACTATTACCCCATTCATATTGTTTGGACTTATAATGCATTATAAATGGATTCTTATGTGTGTTTGTAACTATTATGTTTTGTATCTATTTAGAAGTTGCAATATAGCTTTTAGGTTAGCTTCTCTTTAAGTCGGTTGATTCTAAAACCCAGTTAAAACAAGTCTTTTAAAAGACCTATCTATTCCTTAAGTTTATTTTTAGTTTGTTCATTTTTTACTACTTATTTATATTGTGGTTGAAACTTTATAATCTTGCATCTTGGTTTTGTTATATTCTTAACCATTTTAACACAATCATTGTCAACTGTAATTTGATATTTTCTTTTATATGGATGTTAATCTTTTCAAATAGTATGTGTTTTGGCATTCCCTTTTGTTTTCTAATGAAAAATCAAGACTCATTCATATATGTATTCATATTGGCTTTGTAGCTTGTTTACAATGCCTATTAAGGGTTTGACCCATATAAAAAAGGAATTTAAAAGATCAACATTCCAAGCTTTCCACAAACACTTTCTTTTTTAAATCATGCTTGCTTAACTTTCAAAAAAAGTTTCTACATTCTAAACTTGTCACTAACATTTCCTTTTTAAATCATGCTTTTTAACTTTTTTTAAAAAAATTCTTTTTCATTTTTTGTTTGATATTTACCTTCAATGTTCAATGTAAATAAACTTATAGCAAGTTGTCATCTTGAATGTTGATGGGGGAATAACACCTTTCTCTTGTATCTCGGTTTTGAAAGACCAAAAATCTTCTTTAAAATGCATAGAACCTTTAAGTCAAGTGTCCATCAATGGTTTTTTGGTGTAAATAAACCTTCATCGGTCATTTCATTTTTTGAACCAATTGAGAGAATTAAGTAAGTATATCCAATTCTGTCAATATCGATAAATGGCTTCTAAGTGTTAATTTATCATCATTAGTCGTTACACTTTAGTGTCAATCAACAGTATTAAGTTAGTCTTTCCTAAGTGAGTTGCATTCTCATGCAAATTAATGATCATGTGATAATAGTACAGAATCTTGACTTCTAAATTAGTTATCCACTAACATTGATTATGCATAGAAGAATATTCTCTAATCAGTATACATGGCTATTGATTAGGGGTAATACTATAAAAAAATGAATAATGAAGTGTGATTGTTAAATCAATAACACATCTCAAGATAAATGAATTCTCATAGGTTGATATCCTTAACTTTGAGTTTAGTAAAGGACATTCAATACATCTAGATCTTGTGTTCCAAGTAAATGAATTGGTAATAATCACTACTTAGGCATTCGAGTCTGGAGTATAAAATATCATTCAATAAAAAACGAGTAATATTCTATTATAGGATAAATGAACTTTATATGTCATTGTACATGGACTTTGAGTGGATAAATATATGTTTAGCGCCACACTTCCTAGGTTTTGGATTAAGCCCTATATAGACCGATTTTATTATTCAATGATATTACATGAAAAGAACGTATCTGGTTACATGTTTTGATCTAAAGTAACTAGTGTCTTAGAGATGTCAATTCACTAATTGTTGTTAGATTGAATGAACCTTCACCGATCATCATTATAGTGGTAATTGGGAGTGGTAAATGACCTAGACTTTAGAAATGATAGGTTTTATCTCAATCAACTACCTTTCAGTCTAATCCTTTATATAATATCCATTTTTAATCATAGGTGATAATATCTTTTCTTTAACATAACTAGCCATTTGCTCAAAATTATAAAAGATTAGTTAGGGTTCTTAATGCTATAATACTACGTGGTGACTCTTTTACATCTTATTTCCTCTTCAAACCTTCCCCCCTCTCTTCGTATAGAAGCTTAGAAAAAAAAACATTTGTCATGATATCGGGTGTAACAATAAGAATTCTAAGCCTCTAGAAAAGAGTTGCTATAATGTATTGAATAGTTTTGAGACTATACCTAAACGTCAATAAAGGTTTTAATGATAAGAAATTTGTTATGATATGTATCCAAGGCATATATAGAGAATGCAAGACACATTTTAAAATTTAGGTATAATGGATTTTTATACCGCACTTATAAAACCAATAACATCATTATAATTTTTAAAAGGAATGTTTGTACCTTTGTTTCTAGTGATGCTAAGAGAGGTTATTTAGTGAATGTCATCCAACTAGATGAGCGACATAGTAGAAGAATAAATGGGTGATTAAAAAGCCAACACTTTGGGAAGCGAATCCACCATCATATTTTTTTTTCATCATAGCTAAAGTCTACACTCTATTGGATCGATGGAGTGGTTAACCAAGTTATTAAAGTCTTATGAGTGAGGATGCTACCGCCTTAAGAGGATAAGATAAATTTCAAGTACAATTAGTACCATAGATATATGGGGCACTTGATAAAGGATTGTTATCACCTACGGTTTTTATTTTATGACAACCTCAATAATAGTAAGGTAATCCCTTATCATGCTAACATAAACATTGTAATGGTTAAGTGAATGTTATAATTGTTCATGACCCAATTCAGTTGTGGAAGAAGAGTTTGACATGTAATTCTACTAGGTTGCTCTTAGTCACACCATACTTTATAGGAAAAAGAAAAAAAGATATTAATACCCTTATTGCTTTGTTTTTGTTATAAACTTCAAATTTTCACAACTTTGTCAATGCTTTAGGCTTTAACAAAGAACAAACAATTATAACAAGCATTTTCAAGATATCTAAAGGAAAATATAGCAAGTGTTTTGCTAGTAACTATCTATTGGAATAAATGGCGAGGAACTATAAGAATGGCATGCTTTTTACCAATATGATTAATGTGTCAATAATATGGTGGATAGTAAGGTAAATGATTGTCCCGTTCATAGGATCTTCATTGATAATGGTTTATTTTTTAATCTTATGTCATCATATCACATTATGAGATACGTGATTATAGGTGTACAAATCAAGTTATATAACAAACAGATATATTCCAATGGTCACAAACAAATGATGAACAAAGAGGGGTATGCATGTTAGAATAACATATCATTATTATTGACATCTTACTCGTTAGCTAGGAAACATGTATAATTGTAAGGGGATCAATCCACACAATATTGACATCCTACTTGCTAGTTCGGAATCAGAATATCATATGCACATAGGTAACTACTCTCCGTTAGCATGGAGTAACTAACTACCCTTTGTTAATTTGAAGTTTCTGACATCTAAATGGGGTAATAAGAATCATGAGCTCAAATGAATAAATAATATGAATATAAGGTTCATGATTTATAATTAACATTCACAATGCAAACATGGTCACATTTGAACAAATATAAAAGATATATAGACCATATTTGAATCAAACAAGCACATGATAAATATTTAAGAAGAAAACATAATAATAATAACAACAACTAATCAGGCTTATATAATCAACAATAACAATAATACTCATCATTTCATACCATAAATATAATGCATAATAGAAATTATCCCGCTTACTCGGAAAACATAAGCAAAACGAACAAAAACTCGAAATTGAGACAAATGAATCATTGGGGTTTGACCATAGCAATATCAGCAGAACCTAAATGAATAAATAGAAGATACTCAAAAAAAAAAACAGATTGAAGAAGAAATCTAAACATTAGACATACTAAAACATAAACGAAAACGCTACAACCCTTTGAACTGGTTGACCAGACTAAGCCAACTGATCGACCGTTACAATACAGACCAATCGGTTGACCATCTCCTTAACAGGTCAACTACCACAACCCAACCCAATCGATCAACCATCTTTGCTTCTGATTAACCATCTAAAATAGAATATACCTACCTCACTATTGTTTCTCCAACTGGTTGACCAACCACAACCCAAACGGTTGACTACATCTTCTATCTAATAACCAGTTGGCCAGTTCACTTATATCAGTCAATCGTTTGATTGGGAATCCCAGAAAATCCTGACCTATAGTCTTGTAACAGTCTGACTGTACGACTTGCTCAATGTTAAAAAATCATAACATCATAATTCCACACAATATATATATATCCTACAAGTAAGTTCAATATGAACATAGTCTATATATCATATCATAAAATTGAAAAGAAAAGGAATACTAACATGTAAAGAAAGCATTTACAACATAATAAGTGTTCTTAAACATTTCAAAAGGGTTAATTACAAGATAATTAAAATACTACATTCTAAACTGAACTTTTATAAAAATACATCAAGGTTTACACAAAAGTATACTACATAAACGCGTTAATTCCCTTTTATTTAAGTTAAATATTTACATAAACTTGACAAAGTAAAGTCCTAAACTAATGATCTCCCTGGATATTTGATGGACCTGATACATAAATAAACATATCATTATGTTGATATATATATATATATATATATATATATATATATATATATATATATATATATATATATATATTTGTGTGTGTGTGTGCACGCGCGCGCGCGGGCTCATGTAATTTATACAAATGAAGTATTAATTTTCTATCGGATCCATAAGAATTCTAACAAAGAACTTATATATATTGCTTATAAGTCTTTTAAACCCAATTAACACTCATTTGCATATTCTTAATTTGGATACTCTTATTTACTTGCGTGAACTGGGTGACCTTGCAAAGTCTAATCTTGTAATTCATCTCCCTGCAATCCTGTCACGGATGCCATTAGCCGAAGCTAATCTTGTAATTTAGCCGAAGCTAATCTTGTAATTCAACTCCCGACAATCCTATCACGGATGCCATTAGCCGAAGCTAATCTTGTAAATACACTAGGCTTTATTTACTTTGAACACGATATTTATTATAATTACATTCACCAGAAGAATTTTAAATTGTATAAGTGCAAATAGGAGGGAAAATCACGCACCTACTTCGCCTGTCTCGCGACCTCCCTTAACAGAAGATCCAATCCTTGTTGCTCCTCCTGAATCACAAGGAAGTTTTTTGTTATGATTCCTTCAAGTTGATATTATAGAGAATCCATATTCATCCATTACTCATATGTTACTTTCTATGCATTGTTCATTTCCTCATAATAACATACATACATATATCAAGTATATTTTCAGAGTTAGTATCTTAATGTGCAAGTGTTCGTATGACTTAATTTTTTTTTATATTCTTATATATAGTATTCACGTGAAAGTCTATTGTTACTATCTAACATTGAATTGTTACTGTCTACACATTGAACTGTTACTGTCCAACCGTTACTGTCCAACTTTGACTGTTATTGTCTACACATTGAACTGTTACTGTCCAACTTTGAACTGTTACTATCTACACATTGAACTATTACTGTCTAATCGATACTGTCTAACTTTAAACTGTTACTGTCTATACATTTGAACTGTTACTGTCTACACATTGAATTGTTATTGTCCAACCGTTACTGTCTAACTTTGAACTATTATTGTCTACACATTGAACTGTTATTGTCTGAACACTCATTAGATTTTTAACTATATCTAAAGTTCTAAAACTCCATTGTTAAGTGAGATTGATCTCGTTAGAAAGTTAAAACACAAGACTACTAGTTCTCTAAAGGAAGGAGAACCCAGTTCTGCCTCCAAAATAGTCAAAATTGCTCATCAACTAATCAGTCTTACTGCCCTACATAATCAGTCACAACCTAGTCTCGGTTGGTAACCCATAACTGGAGTTCTACATCTCCAAATTGAGCAAAACTAGTTTTCTTGGTTAGCTAACATTCAAATCTATAATTTCTATGAAGGAATCCTAATTCCCTCATCCTCCTACCTGAAATCTCACCGAAAGTCAGGAGAGAAATCTGTCCAGATTCATCTCCCCCTCCCCTTCACACAATACTTTCATAAACTACATACCATATAGATGAATTAACTTAATCTTAACAATAAGTACTTTTTCCCCAATTCATGTCTAAGAACCCTAACCTATGATTCGATATCAAGGCATCAATTTATTATCGAATTAAAAATGAATTTTTAAGATCATGTTTAGAACACCTTACCGGGTACAAATTAAGATTTTGATCTTTAACCAGTTAAAGATTTTTAACTCCCTCCTTTCTTTTCTTCTTGTTCGATTTCTAGGTAATCCCTTGCTCTCAAATGTTTATCCCATCTATAAATCCTTAATCTTGGATGGGTTCTTGAAATTTTAGTGTTTCTCTTTTGATTTCGCAAGAATGGGTATAAAACTCTCTATTTTCTCTCCTTATGGTTCCTGCAGATTTTTGGTGATGAAAGAGTACTTATACTCTATATTTTTCCTTATTTGCATTTAGGCCCTCTTTTCCTTTAAGTGTATTATTCTCTTCAATTAAATCCAATCCTCAACAGTACCGGGTTTATTATAGTGTCTCAAATTATTTCACCCGGAAATTTATATTAAATTTTTTTTGAATTCCTGTTTTTACTTAACTATATGCATGAATTTCTTCACTTTTATTTATTTATTTACTTTCCCGGGGTTTACAAGTCTGTTCTGATTCTGTCCAATCTCAACAACACATTCATCAACATCAAAATAGTTCTATTCCAACCCCAAATAATCTAGATACATATTATAAAATATTCTAACAAGTTTTCCTATAATTGATTCCATCAAAAACATCAAAATCATTCAAAACCCGAATTCATTCATCGAGCCCTGTCATGCCAAAATTATTGTTTATAATCTAAAAATTGAAGAGTTAGGAATGATCTTACCTTGTTACTAGTCTTATAAACAATTCCAAACCAAAAAAGCTCCACACCCAAGCTTAAGGAATTGCCTAAAGAAAACTCCAAAAGTCATACTACTTGTTTAAACATTGTTTCTCTTTTACTATACCAGATAACTTTTAATATTCTTTTATTATTTCAGAAAAAGAGTTCCCTTAAATACTTGGGTTATGGGCTGTTTTGGCCTCACTAATGGTCTTGAGGCCTTTTAGGCCCCTAGGCCACAACCTAGGCTTATAATAGTGGCTATGTTGGTTACCAAACTATAATACGAAAGAATATTATAGGATAGTACATATGCGATGTCAATATAAGTTGTCGCGATGGACAAACTGTGTTTTGTTTATAGGTTGTTGGGAGAGCCTAAATTGTAGTAAGAAGGGGGTTGTCATGGACAATCCAAAAGTAGTAAAAAAGATAGCTATTATGAAAGCTCATATGTAAGAATTTTTAAGCTATAATTACAACACCTAGTATGCACGTTCAGAAGAATTGAAAAAAAGTGGAATATTGGAAGGATTTAGAATTATTAAGATATTCTAAGCATATGAAGACAATGGTGGATATGACATCCCAAAGAATATAGGGTAATCGACTATTAAGGTAACCAACCTTATATATGGGAAGGAAAAATGATGTGTTGGCAACCAATTTAGCTAGAGGATGGATTTTAGGATCAAATAAGAGTACATGCGTAGAGTATTTAGTAACCTTAAAAAAGGAATAAATATATATAGATACGATTAGTCTTGCATATATACAACGTGGTTGAAGAAGGAATGGTTAGCGTAGTTTTGGTATGGACCAAAACGGTGTAAAATGTATGCTATATGATCAATATGTACGGTTGAATGCTGAACTTGTGGCCAATGTTGTTTAGGAATAGTATTAAGATACACTATATGGCACCTACGTTCTTGGAAACTTGGGTGGTGGGAGCTCCACGGGGGACTCACCTTCACTTAGTGTCATAAAGAGGAAATATGTTATAAGACCAGATAATGTGAGAAAGAAATCTCCAGATGAGTTTTAAGGAAATAAACCTCTTTTGTGACCTTCTGTATATATAGTCCTTATACAGGAATAAGTAAATGGTAGTCATATTGTATTATGGGAAAAGATAGAAGACTTGTGTAAGAGTAAGGAATGATTGAAGACCTGGAATAAGGTGATAAAGAAAGATAAAAAGAAAGACTGTTTGACTTGATCTAGAAATCTAAGGCTAGTATAAGTTTTGATACTTCATGTGTGTATATCATGAAATGAATGTAATCCTTCAATATTATTTGTAAAATTTATAAATCACTATCTTATGAGTTTTACTATAAAGATTTTATATGAATGCTATATTTTTGCATAGGTTTCAATATATTCTTGTCAATTAATACTCGCGTCTATTATATTCCAAATACTACGACAAGATATTATATATGATAGTAGTAATAGTTAGAGATGTATTTTGGTATGTTGTAATTATATGAATGTATGTAAAATATGAATATGTCAGATTTTTAACTGGGTAAATTAGTTTTAAAAGTATAATGATGTGTAATTCCTGAGTATGGTTATAGACAGGAGCATATATGTGATATGCGTAATGATGGTTTGACTGTGTGGCTTGAGGCCTAACCTTTGAGAATGATTGCTATGTTATGAGATATGATAATTATAAAATTGATATGCATGTATCTTAAGAAAAGAATAATTGTTTAATGATAGAATTTGAATATATTAAATTAATTGAAATAAATCCTGAAATAATATAAATGGTTACAAAACATAGGAATGTATGTCCGTGGAAAAAAAAAGTTTTCCTTGTTTTTTCTTTGAGTATAAGGTATTATTTGATGTTGCCAGGTATCAAGGTATTATATAAAAACTTATTGGCTTTATCTAAAAGCCTTTCCGATGTCTGATTACTATAGAATTTTAATCCTATAGAAAATAAAACCTTCAATATTTTTTAATAAAATTTTAACTGGATTCAACAATTGAATTGAAAGCTATAATCATTGACATAAAATTATGTGCTCAAGCTCTTGTATATGTTTAGTAGCTTTTATTTCTTATTTGAATTACATTAATTAAAGATTAACCTTTTTTTACACTCAACTTCATGTTTATGTCACCGTATAAAAAATTCTCAAAACTTACTTTACCTGAATGTTATGAATAATCCCATTAAATGTTTTTTTTTATCCTTTTAGTTTTGTCAACATATACAATAGATTTTTTTTAATTTTAATTTTAATTTTAAATACATGCTCGCAAATGTTTAAAGGTTTGTTTGCCCCGCTTATATGAAAGGTCCGAAGCCCGAAAGCAGTCTCAGTGTTTCGTTTTTTAATTGAAATGGAATGTTTCAGTTTCGGAGTGTTTCGGCGTGCCGTTTCGAGGTTGTACTGTTTATATATATATATATATATATATATTCAACAAATATAATTCAAATTCAAGATAAATTAATTATAAATTATGCAATACAAACACAATGCCAAACAAATATAATTTCAAAATTTAAAACATTTCTAAATAATCAAGATTAAATAGATCTTTAACTTAAAGTAATTCAACTTAAACAAAATATCAAAATATTATGAAAGTAAAATGTTTTAACACAAATATTTTAAATATAAAGTTAGGTCAATGTTATTAAGGCTAATGAAATCTAAAGCATCCCTTGTTTTGCTCAAATTCCTACAAAGTATAAATATGAAAAAAACAATATGAATATAAACCATATATATTAGTGATAAATCTAATTTTTAAAAATTAATATAATTGTTAATGAAAATAGTAATAATAATTTTTAATATTATTATTAATATCATTTTTATTGAAAATAGTAATTAAAAAGAGCTTTTTATAATTGGGTGATTTAATTCAATGACTTTTCAAGAGTAGAACGAAACATGTGAAATGAAACAGGAACATTCCGGGTAGAATTTAGCTGAAAAATCCGAAACAGACTAAGATTTAAAATAAAATAAAATTTATTTTATTTTATTTTGTTTTATTTTTTAAATTGATATAGAATGTTTCAATCATTTCAGATAAAACAAAATGAAGTTGACAATCTTTATATCAATTACAGGTGTTAGCTCAGCAAGCCGGACAGGGTCTCGGCGGAACTGAACAGAAACTGCCGTGCTAGACCTAAGTCATGCCCATTGCCCGGTACATTATTTGAAGTGGCCCACCCACGCACTCAATATTAGGAATGCAATCATGAGCACATGCATGTGCAAACAAAAATTCAAGTATTGCCTTTTTCTTTTTAATTCTCCACATTTTCGTGAATGTTCTTGCAGGAATTGAGATAATACCTTGAGTACGAAAAAGGGCCCGTTTTATCTCGGCCGGCCGAGCACTGATGGAAGCTGTCCTGGAAAAACAGGAGAACCGTTAAAAAATTATTTTTTATTTAAGAAATAATAACAAAATCGAACAAAAGAAGTGGAAAAATAATCCACTAAGCAGTAAATTAATAACTTTAGCATAATCTCTAGCCCTCCCTCCGTCAATCATAAAGAAATGGTGGAGCTTTACGCGATCGCATTACACCACCCGTTTCCCACCCACCCACCCACCCACAGATCTTGCCTCCATCTCTCACCTCTTGCAAAATCATCCCCTCTACTCCTCCTCCTCCTCCTCCTTGGTCTAGTATAAACACGCAACAAAGCCCAAATAAATATCTCCTAGCTTTTCTCTCCCCCATTTCCTTCCTCCGCTCTTCACAAAGGACCTTCACTTCTGTTACCATCAGACAAGAAAAGAAAGAAAGGAACAAGACAAAAAGAAAAACTGAACCGTTCAAGGTTCCAGATCCACTTTTGTCAGTTACAGCTAAACAAAATTACCGGATATTTCTCTTACCCGTTTTTTCTTCTTTTTTTTTTTGACTAACTGACCCAAAAAAAAATTAAAAGATAAAAGCTTAACAGAAACGGTCAAGCTCAAAACCCCATCATGGGAAACATCAGCAGCAACAACGTTAACGGCCGAAGGAGACACGGAAGCCGGCGGAGCCACCCTCCACCGCCCCCACCAGCACCCCCGCAGCCGGAAATCACGCCCAGCCGTTACGTTTTCACGGCGGCAACGCCTTACCCTTCGCAATACCCTAACCCTAACCCCCCACCATATTATCAGTACCCTGGGTACTATCCACCCGCGATGCCCGTGCAGTCGCCAGCTCCGTACGATAACCGCAACCGGGTGGACCAACCGGTGGCTCATTGGGTAGGAGGGAGGTACCCAGTGATGCCCCAACCGGCTCCTTATGTAGAGCACCAGAAGGCGGTCACTATAAGGAACGATGTTAATTTGAAGAAGGAGAGTTTGAGGCTTGAACCGGACGAGGAGAATCCAGGGAGCTATCTTGTTACTTTCACATTTGATGCTACTGTTGCTGGAAGGTAAAGGGTAAAGCTTTATATTTTAAATTGTTTTTGTTTTGTTTTGATGTAGTGCTTTTGTTATTGAATGTGAAGAAAGCTTTTTCAAGAGGTTTTGTTGGTCTTTGTTTGATAGGATTACTGGTTTTATTTGTGGAAGGAACATCTTTTAAAAAGTAATTTGACTCTTGCAAGACTTTGACTTGAGAGGATTTTGATTGAGTACTTGATTTGGCTTCGGTAATTTCTATCAGAGGATGGTGAAGTTAAAATAAAGTATTGGTCGTTGATTCTTTGGTTTAACTTTCTACTTTCCATCATTGTTGAGGATTGTTCTTGGAGTGACTTCCCTCTAATAAATGTTCAGTTGTTATAGTTATTCCATGGATGTAAAGGTAGCAATTAAGTGCTAGCTAGACGTTAGGAATGAACTTATTATGGATTGCATTACATGCAAGTAAGGATTTTGTTTTCAGCATAGCTGGAGATTTGTACGGTGATTTGACTGCTTGAAGGAAATGGTTTAACAAACTGAAATTGAAACTTACCGTTTAGAGCAGTAGAGGTTGCTTTTGCTGGAATTTAATTGTTTTTGGGCAAGTTATGGATTCATGGGTAATTCAGAGGATTTTCTTAATCAAGGTCCCTGGGCCTGCTTAGGACATTATCTTGTCTTAAATTGGGATTGGTTAGAAAATTGGTGAGATGATGAATTTGGGGTTACTACCGAATGACTGTAGTGAACCATTGCAACAGATATCTTGTGCTAAATGGGATTTAATCATGGCCAATGAATAGATTTGGTTTTTACTCTTCTAAACCACCTAAATAGGTGCAGTCTTGGTGCAGTGTTAAAATAGATTTGCATCCATGAAATTTGGGTTTTGAATTTTGAGAGCATCCATTTTGTGCAATAATGTTCAAGGGTTGGAAAACTTGTAAACACTTTTTTTTTACACCTCTTTGATGATATGATGTTATTGGATGATGGACCATTTACTTTGAGTGCCATCCACACAAAGAAAAGCAAAGTTACATCCCTTCAATGTTCATTGTGGCATATCAAGCTCAGTACCAAAAAATGTAATATTTATTGATTGGATGTTGTTTGTAAGAGTTTCAATAGTTTAATTGAAGTCGAGTTACCAAGTACCATTTTCCATATATGTCACTTTTTTAGCTGGATTGTGTGCTATAAAAGGAGAATGTTCTGTGAAAAAGTTTGGGTAACATTCTCATAATAATCGTGTAGCATCTAGCTTAGCAACTCATAAACAAAGAGAAATGGTAAATAATTATCTCTTTGCTCAGAATCATTTCCTTATTACTAGTTGGCATCGTCATGTGATCTTATTTATTTATCATGGGTGCTTTCTTGGAGCTTTCTTTTGAAAGACATGGGGATAAATGCTGATCCAAATAAGCTGTGAATTTTGGCTTTTATTCATTTTAACAGGAATGTCTGAATGTTTTTTTTCCTCTTTGGCACTTGTTATTAAACATCTGGTATTAATTTCTTACAAAAATCGCATTCCTTTGATCTGCATACAGCATCACTATTATTTTCTTTGCGAAAGAAGGTGAGGATTGTGTCCTGACACCAACGAAGGCAGACCTTCCACCAGTGACAGTAAATTTCCCACAAGGTCTGGGCCAGAAGTTCAGACAGCCTTCTGGAACAGGGATTGATTTCACCTTGTTTGAGGGGAAAGAGTTGTTAAAAGAGGGTGAGATGGATGCCTATCCTCTAGCAGTAAAGGCAGAGGCATCCCCTGCAAATCATAATGGAACAGAAGGAAACCAAATGTCTGGAGCTATGAACTCTCAGGTAACGCAAGCAATATTTGAGAAGGAGAAAGGACAGTACCAAGTGAGGGTAATGAAGCAGATCCTCTGGGTTAATGGGAAGAGATATGAGCTTCAAGAGATATATGGGATTGGAAATTCAGTTGAGGGTGATGTTGATGCAAATGACCCAGGTAAAGAATGTGTCATTTGCCTGTCAGAACCACGGGACACTACTATTCTTCCTTGCCGACACATGGTAAGCCTCTCCCTCCCTCTGTGTGTGTGCGCGCGCGCGCACGCGAAGGGGAAATACAAAGAAGTGATGCTCTTCACCCACAGTTCATATTTTAGGGAATTGCTTTTCAACCAAGGACTATTTATCGTTTTGGAATTTTGTTCTTTTAAGTTGTGAAAGCTACAGAAAACTGTTTCCTTAAACATTATATAGCCACAGGCATGAACGGGACCCTTTTCCTGCTGTTTGTGTCTATATCCAATGGCAGGCATTTGCAAAAAATGCTGCATTAAAAGTCATGCGAGTTCCATGTGATGGTTCAAGACTGAACTGTCTGGAATGTGTGTATTATTGCTAGTGCATTTAGAATATCTCCAAGGTGAATTTCATCTGATAGGCCAAAATTCTTCTACATGAATTCCCATTTCAGTGGTTATCTAAGTAATCTGGATTCAGAAATCTAGTAGATATCTTGGTGGTGACACAATGGCTGAGTCTTTCTTTCTGTCTTTTTTTTTTCTTTTTTTTCACCATTCTTGTCTCCCACCTTGCAGTGTATGTGCAGTGGCTGTGCAAAGGTTTTGAGGTTCCAAACAAATAGGTGCCCCATTTGCAGGCAACCAGTTGACAGGCTTCTAGAAATAAAGGTCAGCAACGCTCCTGATGAATGACTAAAGAGTTGCTGCTGCCACATGTATATGTATAGTAGTTTGTTGATCTTTCTCCGATTCTGTTATTTCTTTTGGCTCCAGCATCTTATTTTCCTTTCAGATTTCCTGCTTCTCCAATAATCAAACAGGAAAATATGCAATGTGGGATGGTTATAATACCGGCATTGTGCCAAATATGCAAGCCAATGCCTCCAGCCTGCATTCGGAAGTCCTTAGTGGCAGCTTCTCAGAATTTTTAAGAAATATTGGCCGTTTGTTTCCTGGAAAGTAGTTTTTTTTTGGAAAGTAAATTCCGGGAAAAGTGAATTCTGGGAAAGTGAATTTCAGGAAAGTATTTTCTGATGTTTGGTAGTGTAATGAAAAATAAGTTGGAAAACACTTTTCAGTGTTTGGTAGTGTAATGGAAAATGAGCTGGATAATAACTTATTAATGTTTTATTTTTTTCAAGTTTATTAAAATAATGAGGAATAAATCTTACAAATTAAAAAGTTGAATGAGAATGAAATTGAAAAAAAATATAATTTTATAAATTATCTCAAATAAAATAAATAATAATCAAAATAATAGAGATCAAATCTAAAAAATTAAAAAAAATAAATGGTAAAGAAATTAAAATAATAATAATTAACATTTCATAAATTATTTTAAATAAAATAAGTAACAATCAAAAAAATGAGGAATAAATTTGATAGATAAAAAATTTCAATAGAAAATGATAAGAAAAAAATAAATAATAATTATAAAAATAAGAACCAAAATTAATATAAAAATTAAATTTTAAGAGATGGAATTGAAAAATTAATATTCAAAACAAATTATATATAACAATCAAAAGTTTGAGGATCAAATTTGATATAATCAGTAAATAATGATATTTTTAAATTTTTCACAACTTGCGGAAAGTATTTTCCGTCCAAATTTTTCAGGAAAACACTTTCCTGAAAACTAAGCCAAATTTTTCTTTGACTGGAAAGTGTTTTCCGTTGACCAACTTTTCTAATGGCAAACAAACACAAGAAAGTTTGGAAAGTGGTTTCCCGGAAACCACTTTCCGGAAAACAGACACAGCCAAAAGGGAAAATACTTTCCTGGAAACCAAACCAAATTTTTCTTTGATTGGAAAGTATTTTCCGTTGACCGAAAAGTGTTTTTCGTTGACCGGAAAGTGTTTTCCGTTGATCAACCTTTTTAATGGCAAACAAACACAGGATAGTTTGGAAAGTGATTTTCTAGAAAGTGAATTTCAGTAAACAAACATGTACATAGTAGATGTTTGGTTTCTCAACACTGTTGTTTTAGACTGTCTTCACGGACAGCGGCGGAACCAAGGGGAGGCCGGGCCCCTGCAAAACTTTTTTTTTTAAAATATAATAAATAATAGATTGTTTAATATTAAATTATTATTTTATTAGTTATGTTTGCTTTTAAAGCCATATCTCTGTATCTCTACGTAAAAGGCCAAATAAGCTTTTTAATTTTTTTCCCTTCCTTTACTGCCCCTTTCTCTTTCTTCTCTTAAACCCTAACATAAAATATTACTAATACAAAGCATAAAGGTAAAGCAAAGCTGTTGCCAATTAATTCTTCATCAAGGTAATTAGTTTTTTTTTTTTTTTTTATGTTTGTTAAGAATTTAATATATATATATATATATATATATATATATATATATATATATATATATATATATATATATATATAATTCTACCCTTTTTTTTCAAATCTACTAGTTTTACCATTTTTTATTTCTTGTTATAGTGAATATTGTTTTTTCTAATTAATTGGATATATTTTATGGGTTTGTTTGTTTCGATTATGCTCGGATTTTTTTATGTTTTGTTTTTAGCAGAGCCACCAAAATTATCAATTTTTTCTTACGTGTACTTTACTATCACCAGGTCCAATATACAATTAGACACGATCTTTCTAGCTAAATTGAGTTCTTTGAAGAGCGTATACCCAACTTTGTTTCAGTGTAAGTTTTCTTATTTAGGAACCAGTAATCCTATTTTTTATGTTAGATATGCTTTTATATATCAATTTCTTTTTTTAATATGTTAATTTTACTTTTATATGTCAGTGTTGTTTACATGTAAAAATTTATTTTTGGTTCTGATTATTGCTTCAATACATTGTTATTTGTATTTATTTTTTAAATAGGAAACAATAAAAATTTATGATGTTTTGATTTTAGGTTGAACCATGAACAAAATAAGAAGAATTGATTCCTTTTTTGAGAAAAAGAGGAAAAATATTGATAACTCACAGCCTAGTGAATCAACTCCAATGTGTAATGTTGAAGTTATAGTTGAACAACCCCAATGTGCTTCAGTTTATGAAGAACCTGCATTGATTAATGAGCAGCCTCTAACTAGAATCGACACTGCTCATCTGATTAGAGATCCAAACAATCGTCCTCAAATTTGGGAATACCCGGTTAATCAACAAGATGAAATTAGAAGGGCATACATTAATTTGGGGCCATATCAACCTTTGATGTCTGAATATCCGCTGACTGGTAAAAAACATCCTCGTCGATTTCAGTCTCATTGGTTCAAAAGTTATTCATGGCTTGAATATTCAGAGAAAAATACTGCATTTTGTTTTCCTTGCTATCTATTTTCAAGTAAGTCATCTGGAAAGCCAAGATCAGACACATTTACTGTTAAAGGATTCAATTGTTGGAAGAAAGTTAATGATGGGGAACGATGTGCTTTTTTAACTCATATGGGAAAAAGTCCGAATTCAGCTCATAGATTTGCTACCAGGTGCTTGGAAAATTTGAAAAATCAGTCATGTCATATTGAGAAGGTAGTTAAGAGGCAAACTACTCAAGAAATTCTAAATAATCAATTGCGTATTAAAGCTTCAATAGATATTGTTCGTTGGCTCACATTTCAAGCATGTGCTTTTAGAGGACATGATGAACGTCCAGAATCAAAAAACCGAGGTAATTTTCTTGAAATGTTGGAACTTTTAGCATCATACAATGAACAAATAGGTGCTCTTGTTTTGGATAATGCTCCACAAAATGCTAAATACACCTCGCATCAAATTCAAAAAGAAATTTTGCATGTCTTTGCTAGAAATGTTCAGTCTTCAATTCGTCATGACATTGGTGATGCAAGATTTTGCTTAATTGTTGATGAAGCTCGAGATGAATCCAGAAGAGAGCAAATGACCCTTGTTATAAGATTTGTTGATAGAAGTGGATTTATACGAGAACGATTTTTGGATATAGTTCATGTCAAAGATATAACTGCTTCAACTCTTAAGAAAGAGATTTCCTTTGTTTTATCTCATCACAATCTTGATGTTCAAAATATTAGGGGCCAAAGGTATGATGGTGCTAGTAATATGCGTGGAGAGTGGAATGGATTGTAAGCTTTATTCATTAATGATTGCCCTTATGCATATTATGTACATAACTTAGCTCATCAATTACAATTGGCTCTTATTGCTGCAGCTAGAGAAATATCTGATGTTCACACTTTCTTTCAGAACTTGATTTTTATTATTAACATTGTTAGTGCTTCTTGCAAGTGTAATGATGAATTACGGGCTTCTCAAGCAGCTACAATTGAACATTTAGTTGATATTGGTGAGATTGAAACGGGTAAAGGAGTTAATCAAGTAGGTGGTTTGCAACGACCTGGAGATAGCAGATGGAGTTCGCACTTCAAATCAATTTGCAGTTTGATAAAAATGTATGGGGCAACTTGCTTGGTTCTTGAAAACATCGCTTTAGATAGATCTACTTATTCTCAACGTGGTGATGCGGCCTTTTCATTTAAGTTGCTAATGTCATTTGATTTTGCATTCATCTTGCATATAATGAAGAATGTTATGGGAATTACTGATGTGCTTTGCCAAGCTTTGCAACAGAAATCTCAAGACATTTTAAATGCTATGCATTTGGTGACTACCACAAAGACTTTAATTTAGAAGTTAAGAGATGATAGCTGGGAAACTCTTTTAGAAGAAGTGATATTATTTTGTAAGCATCAAGACATTGAAGTTCCTGATATGGATGCTTGTTTTTCTAGTGTGGGACGATCTCGTCGTAAAACAAAATCAATAACAGTTGAGCATCACTATCGAGTTGATATATTTACAGCTATCATTGATCAACAGTTGCAAGAGCTAAATAATAGATTCAATGAGCAGACGATCGAGCTTCTTAAGTTGAGCACAGCTTTAGATCCTAAAAATAACTATAAATTATTCAGTGTTGAAGATATATGCTTACTTGTTGACAAGTTCTATCCCGAAGACTTTTCTGACCAAGAAAAAACTCATTTGAGATTTCAGTTGCAGCATTATGAGCTTGATGTACCCAATCATCCAAAGTTAAAGAATATGTCATCGATTGCTGAATTATGTCAAGGATTGGTTGAAATAGAAAAATCAACAATTTATCCACTTGTTGACAGGTTGATTCGGCTTATTTTAACTCTTCCTGTTTCGACAGCAACTACTGAACGAGCTTTTTCAGCGATGAAGATTGTTAAAACAAGACTTCGCAATCGGATGGAGGATGATTTTCTTGCAAATTATTTGATTGTCTATATAGAAAAAGAAATTGCTGAAAGATTCACAAGTGATATGATAATCGATGATTTCTATTCTATGAAAGAACGACGAGCACAATTAAAATAAATATGTAAGAATCATTCTTTATTATTTTTTACTTTATTTCAAAGTTTTATCAAACATAAATAATGCATCGCTTTAGCTAATGTTTCTTATATATTTTGTATGTTTATATTTGATAGGTACAAAGACCAACAAAATTAAAGTGATGAATATATTATGAAGATGAAATTAACTTCATAGCTTTGACTCAATTTGGTATTGTTTTAAACCTCTTATCTTATACAAAGATTGTCATATGTTTGTAGTTACTTCTTTGAATAAAACTAAATCATGCAATTTTTTTTAACAATTCATATACAATAAATTAAAAAAAATATATATTTTTATATTATTTTGACCCCACTATCAAATAATCCTAGCTCCGCCCCTGTTCACGGAGCTCTACTTTCGGAATGGGTTGGATAAAAAGAAGCTTGTTGATCGAGTATGTGCTCGGTTGTGTTCACAGCAAGTATTTTCCAAGCGGATTGCTGAGATGAGGTCATTATGGTCATTTGATGACGGTCAACCACAAAAAACATGCGATCGACGCAAGTTGCAGGTTGTCTTCTGACCGCAATACTTAATTTTCGGGAAAGGTGTGGGATTCCTTGTAAATCCTATGATGATACAAGGTTGTCTTAGCTCCTTGCTTAGTTTTGCCTGTGGCCATACTAGCTAAGAGTGGGCGAGTTTTAGCACTCTACACCGTAGTGCTGTGATAGGAAAGTATAATTTTGATAAGAGTTCATACCGTCATTCTAGATTGACGTGCCATGTTTTATTGCCTTTAGAGAACCCTAGTTAAGTCAAATATTGAATAAGTTGGATTTGACTATTACATGAATGTGCAATATGAAAGATAGATAGTCCATCAAATATCCCCTGCTGGAGAAGAACAGCTTCCATTAAAATTATTGATTACGGGTTGATTATTTATAGATGAAGTATGGAACTAATAGTCAATATAAATGCATGTAATTTGTCGTTTGAATGGTGGTTCTGCCTTCTGAGTATGGTAGTAAAAAGTATTTTGATTTAATTATAAAATTATGGTTATAAGTTCAAAAGGTACCATTTAGTATTATGATCACCGAAAAATCTAATGGTCGGTGAGTTTGAGTAATGACTAATTGTGCAAGGAAAAGATATATCATTCTTAGTGCTCCCTACATAAAATAAATTATATTGTTGTTTGATTGTTATTTTAAGTTGTGTTTTTGTTCGTTGATCTTGTTTAAGGTACAAGACAGATTTCTCTTTGTGAGGAAGTTTTTATCTTATTAGGTTAAATTATAATTGTTCTAAGGCCCAAACTTATTTATTTCTTAGATATAGTTAAGTCTTAACATTCCTAATATTAATTAAACAAAATAATTATTGAAGCATTTTTTATATTTTGGTCAAACAAACCCTAATGGATAATCATAAACTGGTTATGATATTATTTTTATATTTTTTTAAAATATAATAAAAATAATTTTCTTTTTAGAAAATATGCATGAAATACTTTTAAAATTTGGTTGTATGCGCGCGCGCGCGCACACACACATATATATAAAATGAAAGTTTACTTTTCAATTTTCATATATTTTTTGAAGTTTCAGAGAAAATTGAGTATTTTTAATACATTATCTGTATCTTACAATGTAAGTTTACAATTTGATATTATGTAAAATTTTTGGAAAAAGCATGTGAGAGACCCATAAATATTTTTAAAATGCCTTTTGAAAAACTTAATTTTTTTTTAATATTATTATATTATTTTATTTATTAAGTGGGCTGGACCCAGCCTAACCATCTGGGCCAGACCTGGTCAGGTCGGGTTGAGTCAACTAACGACCTCTCTCCTCTTTTTTTAATGTTGGGCTGGGCCTAGAGCCCAAGCCCGATTTGCTTAGGTTGGGTTGATAGAAGGCCCAACCTTTTTTTATATTTGGACTAGACCTGACACAATCATCTGAGCTGGGTTGAAAAGGGTCTAGTCCAAGGCCCACATGGTCACTGGCCCTGCCCAGTGACCATGTTAATTATTTTTGCCTCCTGCATGGAACGAATTCTCATAATGCATGTAGTGGCCGACTATGTAACAGGGAGAAGGAAGGTAAAAAGGTTACCTGGGCATGAGGGAGTGGCTGGCTAGTCGTGCTATGGAGGTCAACGTGAGGCTAATGGTGGTGTTGGTGAAGGAGATGGCGTATGACGTTAGTTGTTAGAGGATAAGATCATGGCGAAGAGGAAGAAGTTGGCAGTGACTATTCGTGACGTGGGGGTGATAGGCTGATAGTCATGCTGGTGGCTCGTGGTGGAGTTGTTGATGGAGGAGTTGGCAACGAGGTTGTCGTGACTGAGGGCACAACAAAGGAGAAGAAGAATGTAATGGCAGAAAAGATAATGAGGAGAAGACTGATTTTTTGCCAACTTTGAACACTGATTTCTTGATGCTCAATGCCTGAAATCTACCCTTATTTATAAATGGTGAAAAATGGATATTTTGTCTTTGTTAAGGACAAATCTTGACCCTTAATTCAAATGAAAAGGATCTTAATTGTTGGCTCAAAAGAGCAATCATAGACTATGAAAATTGTTTGTTAAAGACAGGTCGAGTTGACCACTTTGGGGCGGCGCAATGGCGGCTGTAGAGATGGTCGACAAGACCTACTATAGGGTGTAGTACAATGTTAAGTCATCTTAGTGGTGTATGGTTTGCTCGGTTTAATGGGGAAATGAAACATTAAATACCCCTAAAAAGTAGCCTTCTAAGTAGCTTTTTTTAGGTGAAAAGTGGAAGATGATGAACAATAACTAGACGACTTGTCGTCTGTTATTTTTTTTATTTTCAAAACGGCGTCGTTTTAGCTTTAGGGTTTTAATTTAGGGATTTGGCCAAAGTTCAATTTAGTCCTTCAGCTTTTGATTTCTTTTAATTGCATTCCTAATTGATCTAGAATTTTTAATTTCATGCAATTTTACCTCTGCCAAACTTCAATATTAGTCTCAAATTTTAGCCTTTTTTTCATTTTGATCCTTGGTCAAATTTATGCAAATTGATTCTCAGTTGACCATTAAACTTCAATTTTTCTTCAATTCCACCCTTCTTCAACCAAATCGAGTCCTTAGAGTTCATTGTTTTTTTAAAAAAATATTTTTTATTGGGAATTTCTTTAATATGATCTCTAATTGACCCTAATTTTTTTTTGTTGTAATTTTGTCACTGATTTCAATCAATTGACTTTGCAAAAATTAAGTTTGGTTATCTAATTAAGTTTCTAAACTTAATTTTTTACTAATTAAATTCTTAACAAAATTAATTTGATTTATTTAAAGTATAATTAAGTTATTGTACTTAATTAAATTCTTTAATTTAACCCAAATTAATTTTTGTAAGATTAATTTTTATATGGATTTGTTTATTAATTATTTAATTTGATATTAAATCTATTACATCTTTCTAAGGTATAATAGGATATGATGAACTTATGAATTTGTTGTCAGCACCTTACAACCGCTATTGCACAACTTTTTGTGTTTCGTTTTATAAAAACGGTAGAAAAGTTATTCCTGAAAACAGCAAAATATTAAATACTGGTGTATAATTCTCGGCAAGACAAGAGGCGAAGCCAAGGCTTTGAAGATGCGGGTGATCTGTCGCTGAAGATGCGGGTGATCTGCCGCTGATAATTAATTAATAGCTTTTCGGAGCATCATATTCTGAGAAACGCCACCACAAGACTTCACGAATTGCATCTTAAAAGCACTCGACAATTTATTCAACAACATGAAAGACAATGGTTTATTATTTAGCTTAAGCGCCCAAGCATAAAGCAACGCTGGGTGCCTCCACGGAATCGTAACAAGTAATTTGAGTTGAAATAACACCGATGACCGTAGAAAAGCAAAGCTAACACACAGTACAAACAAGGCTCCACCGTACACGGTTGAACAAATATCAATTGGTGGTTAGTCTCCCCACCACTGATGGACAAACACACCGCTGCTTCTAAGGCTCTTGAAGAGGTCCATGCAATTTCCACCAACTTGATCTGAGCAACTGAGGAACAGCTCATCAATAAAGCATACAGCTCCGCTTTGGAACAGACCAGACAGAAATCTCAGTTCCACCTGTTAAATTAATTGAGATCAAATAAAGAAAAGGGGCTAGAATTCTGAATAATCTGTATATTATGAATGCATAGTCTTAACTTAAATACAAATAAAGTATATATAGGTCAAACTGAAAGTATTATTCTACCTTTAATAAATAAGACTACATAAATATTATTTAACATTGCCTCTCAAACTCACGATGCGGCAGCTACAAGCATCGAGAGTTTGCCAACTAGAAAACGAAAACGAGAGATGGAATGCGCCTTGGTAAAGAAATCTGCAATCTACAAGGAAGAAGGAACAAAAGGCAAAGCAATGGTGCCATGTTTGAGATGATGGCGAGTAAGATGACAATCGATCTCAATGTGCTTAGTGCGCTCATGAAAAACCGAGTTATGAGCAATCTGAATAGAACTCTGGTTGTCACAATACATAGGAGTAGGATGAGAAAATGAAATTCCCATATCAGCAAGTAACCAACGTAACCAAACAATCTCTTTGGTAGTATGCCATGGCACGATATTCTGCTTCGGTGGATGATTGAGAAACAATAGATTGTTTCTTGCTCTTCCAAGAAATAAGAGAATCACCTAAAAAGATATAGAACCCGGTAACAGACTTGCGATCTGTGGGATCACTACCATGATCAGCATCAGAGTATGCACGCAACTCCAAAGAAGAGGTGGATGAAAGTAAAAGACTCTGAAAAACTGTACCCCGAAGATATCGTAAAATACGAAGAACAGCTGCCCAGTGAACAGTAGTAGGAGAAGCAACAAACTGACTAACAACATGAACAACATATGCAATATCTGGACGAGTGATGGTGAGATATACCAAACTCCCAACAATAGTGCGGTATAAAGTAGGATCTATCAAAGGTAAACCATCAGAAGAAGAGTACCTTGCGTTAACCTCAATAGGAGT